>Ga0066836_10000028_pt1 | contig 53864 bp, 52 predicted proteins | sample ETNtaG_18_FD_71568 | JGI IMG/M metagenome (GOLD analysis project Ga0066836, IMG submission 71568) | Marine microbial and viral communities from oxygen minimum zone, Eastern Pacific Ocean - ETNP201302SV91 | ecosystem: Environmental > Aquatic > Marine > Oceanic | place: Pacific Ocean: Eastern... | reverse complement strand
TCTTCTTCTAATTCAGGATAAAATGCAACTAATCGGAGCCCGATGAAATTCATTGGCCCGAATACGCAAGATTGAACAATCCAAGAAACCCAATGATTCAATTCAAACACATTGACCAAAAAGAATCCAGAAATCGTTGCAGCAGAACCGATGGTGATGTAAACCAATTGGGACCAGAATAAACTTTCAAAATATTTCGTCTTTGATTTGCCAAAGGTTACCCTTCGATGAAGCATGTGTGCTTCAATTGAACAAAGGAACCATGCGATACCGTATGCAAAGGTATGAATGTAGGATTCTGCAGAAAATTTCAATGGGTTTACAATATAGACAAAAGTGTAAAAGCTGAAGAAAACAAGTGTATTTACTCCTCCAATGAACAAGAATTTGGTGTATTCACCAGCGAATCTTCGTCGATCATATTCTTCATCAACAAGGCGATTTTTGGCCCCCATTGCACGCTCTAAAATGGGGTTTTTTTTCTGCTCCTCCACATCACCACCCCACGTCATTCCAATCATCGTCTGAATCCTGCTGACTCCATGTTACGTCAACTGCACCTAAAGCATCCTTCTTCTCCTTGCCGGCGGAGGGATGTAGTTGAACTGCAACGGGAGAAGTGTCTGGAACTTCAATATCATCTGCAATTTCGGTAATATCTAATTGATTAACTAATTCCGAAACATCGCCTGTTTCAACAAGTGATTCCCGACGAATTCCAACACTTTCTGTCAACACTTCAGTCCCAGTGCGATCTGTTTGATTACCTAACATCGAAGGCTCCTCAAGATTACCAAATGCTTTGGCAAGAAGGCTAGTAGAAACAGGAGGGGGAGCCTGTGCCTTTTGTCTTGCCAATTCTCGCTGAGATTCTAACCGCTGTTCTTCTCTCACTTTAGCATCCTCTTTGAGAAACGTTTCACGAATATCCCGTTCCTCTTTTCTTCGCGCCATTTCGGCTTTAGCCGCTCTGGATGGGCGATCCCATCCTCGCCAAAATTTCCAGCAAATTGGAATTAAAACAAAGGCAACGAATGCCATTATCAAAATCCAAGTTTGAATGGTTGGCACGGTTGTCCCAATCGGTAGTGCTTCTCAAGCATCACGGTCAGGAGTTTCGCCCGTCCACTCAGCCAAAGTTCTAGCAATGTGCACAGGAACATCACTAGCAGAGAGACCTGGTCCCAATTCAATTGCTGCTGCTGAACCTGCACTCCGCATGAGAGCGCATCCCAACCTTGCTGCGGCCCATGGACTCATCCCTTGAGCCAAAAGCCCTGCGATACATCCTGACAACAGGTCTCCAGTGCCCCCAACAGACATTCGAGCATGACCTCCGCTAGCATAGCAATGTCGTCGTCCAGGAGCCCACAACTGATCTTCAGAACCTGTTCGAACAATTACACATGATTCATCCTCAACAACCTGATCAATACCATCCCTTTTTGCTCGGATACTCAATACTTCAACAGGATCTGATGCCCCCAACCAATGTTCCATTTCTTTTGTATGAGGAGTCACAACACCAAGCATTCCAGATGGCCATTCATGAGATGGTAATGCCCTAATTGCATCCGCATCAATTACCATCGGAATATTATGTTCAATCAAAGTTGAGATGATTTCACGAACTGCTTCCATAGTTGGACCTTTGCGACCCAATCCCGGACCAATTAATGCAGCTTGACATCCTCTCCCAGACAATGCTCTACTCAGAATTGTATCGACTGATTTTGGTGTCAAGATATCTGCGTCCGACAAATTCTCAGGAATCAATGAAAGTGGCCAATCTGCACGAGCGACTGCATCCGTTGGCATTGCAACATGGATCAAATCACACCCACTTCTTTCAGCAGCCAAACCGGCCAATAATGGTGCACCGTGATATGGGCCGCCTCCTATGATCAACAGTCGACCTCGATCCCCTTTGCGAGCATCTTTCCGAATAGGTGGGTGGCGGCGAGCATCCCCTGGCCCACAGTCTTCAACTTGTGGGGGCCAAGGCAAATTTGCTACATGTATCTCTCCAACTTCACTTCGAACATCTCTCTCCTCATCTCGCAACGACCATTTTTCTGCATGGAAGGTTACAGTGGCATCTGCTATGATGACATCAGGGCCACCCAATCCTGTAGGCATATCACAAGCCAATGTTAGTGAATTCCGGCCACGACTCTCAGAGAGCCATGAGCGTACACTTGCAACATCTCCTCGCAATTGGACACCTGAATATCCTGGACCTGCACCAATTAGGCAATCAATGACTAAAGCAGGAGTTCCAGAGCCACTTTGAGCCTGAGTTTGAGGCCATATCGATTCTTGAATTCCTGCTTTTTGGCAGGCTTCACGAAAATGTTGGGCTGCTGAGCTACGCTGGATTAAACTGGTTGCAAGGATGCGAACATCCACACCTTCTTCAGCAAGACCAAGTGCCGCAGCATAACCATCTCCACCATTATTTCCACGGCCACATAAAATCCAAACTGGACCTTTTGGTTTTTGTTTTGCCACGAGCATTCTTGAGGCCTGAGCAGCCAATGCTTGACCTGCAGCGCTCATCAAATCTTGAACATCAATTCCAAGCGCTGCCGCATTCTCATCAAAGGCAGATACTTCCGCCCAATGCATACACCAGCGAGCGGCTTCACGCCCGCGTCCGTTCGCGCCCACAATGTCCTACGAGAGTTCCGCGTCCATGACTCCTTCGGGTGATGAGAGGTGTTCCCACCCTTCAATGACGTCTCCAACATTAGCCACCAATGGATCATCTCCACCAGGTAACATCGAGATATCAGCACCTGCACCTGCACCCTCTGGAACGTTCCGATACAACGGCCTTGATGCTAAGACATGATTGAAACCAATGAATATTGCACCAACAACTCCCCAGAAGAGGAAAATGATTGTGATTCCATGAGGATTACTTGGGTCCCAAACATTCGGAGTGTTAGCAATCATGTCTCCAAAGTAAGACAGAAGGAGAACAGTGAATAACACAGGGAAGGCAATGAACATTAGGAAATCCCACCAAGGTCCAATCCATACATCGTTATCTCCAGTGTTAACGAATTCATCTCTGAAGGCAGGAACACCATGACGTATGTATCCCATTAATCCTTCTTCGGCCTCCCCAAGGTCGACCTTTCTACGCCAAGCAATCCAACCATATTGCCAGATAGTGTAAGCGATGAATAAACCGCTGAACATCAAGCCATATCCCCAGATGTGATCTTGAACTTCCAAGAATTCAGGGAATGCAACACCATCGGCATCCAAATGAATCCAAAGGAAGGTAGAAGGTAATCCAAAGAAGAAAATTGCAGAGCCTGTGATTCCAACAGACTTGTTGCGAGAGAAGCCGTGATCCACGAAGTTACGAACACAAAGTTCGACTGTAGAAATCATACTTGTCAACGCAGCAAAAGTTAGTGCCAAGAAGAATGCCCACATCATAATCCATTGTGTAACCGTACCACCAGGAGCCTGAGCGAATACCTCTGGTAATGCGAGGAAAGTTATGGCACTTGAACCGCCTGTAACTGTTGCTAATGGATCTGCTTGTACTGCAAAAATTGCACTTAGAACGGTAAGTCCTGCAATAATTGAGATGCTGTTGTTTGCCAAACCCATTGTGAAAGCGTTCAATGTTGTATCTTCGTCCTTTCGCATGTAAACCGCGTATGTGATGGCCATACCCATTCCTGCTGAACAAGACCATGCCGATTGGCTGAGGCCATTAATCCAAGTTTCAGGTTCCATCAATATTTCACCATCAACGCTGAACATGAATAGAACACCATCAGGTGTTCCATCAGAGAAATCCATCCACAAGGCCAAGAATAATGCAAGGAAAAGTAGGGCAAAGAGACTGAGCATCATGAATGTGTTTGCCTTTTCAATCATTTTAGCACCGCCCCAAATTGCAATCAACGTAATTGCAATTACAAGTGATTGGAACAATATCACTAATTCAGTTGTCTGAAGGAAATTATTCCATACTTCAACAGTATCGATACCACTATCCAATCCTCCTGTAAATCCAAGACGGAAATAATTCATGCACCATCCAGCAACAACTGCGTAGTAGAATCCAATCGCGGTTGAAATCCAAGCTGTCCACAGCCCCATCCAAGCCAATTTACGACCTCCGAAAATTCGGAATGTTCCAACAGTGCCTGTTCGGCTACGCTTACCTAAAGCGAATTCAGCGATTACCAGTGGAATTGACCAAACAAACAGGAAAAATAACCAAGGTATGAGGAATGTACCTCCACCATTAGCCCCTACCATTCGTGGAAATCGCCAGATATTACCTGTTCCAATCGCAGCTCCAATTGTTGCGAAAATAAGACCCCAGCGGGATGAAAACTCGTCACTCTTCTGCATAATACCACCTCTCAGTCAAGAGCGCCAACAATCGGAGTCTCTTCTTCACCGGATTCATTCATTTTCTTGATCGCCAGACCTAGGCTACCCCAGACTGTGCCTGCAACTAATGCAAATAGTAAGAAAGCCAGAATTGCATTGCCGTAGGGTGCACGGTACGCAATTGTAACTTCTTCGTATCCTCCATTTGCAGGATATGAGAATGGGAAGGTTCCTGAACGCGTACCAAGCATCGCTTTGTATTGTAATTTACCACTAAATTCATCTTCAACTGGTAAGTAGGAAACAATCAAGTTTCCAGTTTCATTGTTATTCAGTGTGCAATTTGAGCCTGTTTCTTCAAAACCAGTCATCGCCCATTCCTCACTGAACCATTCTTTGGGACCATAATCAGATTGTTGACGAGTAGGTTTCACCTTTCGCCACATAACATGGCTATACGTCTCGTTGATGGTGTAAGGGAACGATGGATCAACACACATCTCGATAGGAATCGGTCCTTCATCTGGAATTGTGAGGTTGTCTGAATCAATGATCCATTGACTTGTATCTGCTTCTTCGATTCCAACACGAGCACGCTCCCTTGGATTGTCAGCAATCTCAAGCATATAGAATGGGATTCCAAGATTTCGAACAGCAATGTGATCAATATCAGATGGGTGTTGATGGAAAGCAGTTCCAATTTCAATGGTGTAACAATATGAATCATGGACACCGTAATGCCAATCACAATAATCTCCAGTTGTTGGGTACAAATCACTACTCTGCATGTTTTGGTAGAGTGTCATTTCGGCCATTTCATTTCCATGGAAAATTAATTCTTCGTGATCTGGAGTCTCACAATCCGTGCAATGACCCCACGGATAAAGCACAAGTTCAGAGTAAGAATGCCAAGTCAATGTGGCTCGATAATCAGATGCACCATCGCCATCATCATCATTCATCTCAGTTAGATCTTGAATGAATCGTGTCTCTGGTTCCGAATTTCCACCCCACCAATCTTCATCAGTTTGTCCATCGGCATCATCATCCTTACCATCAACGTGGTCTTCGTTAATTTGTCCATCGCCATCATTGTCAGTGTCATCTACTGGGCCGTTGTAAACATCATTGTTTGCTCCTGTTCCAGCATAGCACATTCCAGGGAAAAGAGGGCCTGTTGCCCCTAGAGGGGCGCCCCACTCAAACTGATAATTTCGATTCAAGTCGACACCGTCGCAGCTTTCATCAACTTCTTCATCAGTGTCAGGAATAGGTGTAATCCCGGTTACAGTATTGTCACGCAGATTCTTGCGCCATCCTGCAGACTCACAGTTCCAAGCATCCTCTCCACAGAACACTTCACGATCGTATCGATTGCCATCAACATTGAGCATTGGAATTAGATAAATTTCACGGGTGTTGACCAAATTAGTGATTTCCTGCTCAGAAAAATCCTCGTCTACTCCAAGGTCACCAGGTCCACAAGGAATTCCATCTCCATTTGAATCTTGGAATTCCGTCGCAAGTCGAAGGCAATCGCCGTCGTCATCAAGAATGCCATCACCATCATCGTCACCCCATCCATCCTCATCGTACTCACCATCACCATCATTGTCTATGGCGGCAGAGCCGTAATAGTAGGCTAAAGTTTCAAGGAAAAACATCGGTACCTCGTATGACATCCATTCACGTGCATGATGGTTTCCAACTAATTGGATATCTGGGATGTCAGCATAATTCCCACAATCTCCAACGAAACTATTGCATGTCCCCCCATGGACTCCCTCAAGTTCCTCACCGCCTCCTGTGATTTTCATCCAAGGTGATGGGTGGCTGTAAAAATGACCTTTGTAATCATCAGCAGTCATATCCATTCCACGAGCATTGATTCCTCCGTCAAGGCCCTCATGAAATGACATTATGACATCATTTTGTTCAGCTAGTTGCATCATTCGATCCCGCATTGAATCATAGTCATGATAAGCCTTGAATTGCATTGCGTCAGTCCCCCCCCATGGATAAATTTCATTCGCATATGTGTAACTCCATGTGTCTTCAGGAGTATTGCCTTGCACATCATCATCTTGAGAATTTTCAATGCTTCCAGTGAGCATTGGAATCACCATACAGAATGTCACTAGCAGTGTTATGAGTCGACGATTCACCATTGCAACCGCTTGGCCCACTCAAGTTCTCCCTTTCAAGTCAACGCATCGATGGCTTGGCGGAAACGTCCCTTAAGGGACGGTTTCGTGCGGATTACGAAAGCGAAAGCATCAACATCGTATTTCAGGTCCCGTAGCCATGGAGAACCAAACCAGTGATGAAAATTGGATGACAGATGTTGTCGAAATTGTACCCAATTGGGAAAGTGAAATGATTGGATTCAATCAAGGAACAATGGCCGTTCTGATTGGAATGATAATTCTAGTCTTAATTGCTAGACAACTATCTCTTCTGCTAATGCCTCGCTTATTCAAGACAATGTGCGAAAAAAGCCCTATGGCAGATTTGGCAATTCGTGGCTCAAGTACTGCACTTGGTACAGCCATTGGAGCAGGTCTTCTCACACTGATTTCAGTTGAGTTAATTGCAAGTGATTCAACACTGATGCCGGAACTCATCTCAATTTGGTTACCTTCGATTGCAAAAGTAACCATGCTCGTAGCTCTAATGATGTGGGCACTACGATTGACTGGTATTGTACAAAGCGTGGTCGAATACTGGGATGATGATGATGAATTAGATGGAAGTGAAAAAACTCTCATCAGTGCAGTAGAAAGTGTACTTCGATTTTGTATTGTGGTCTTCGGTTCGATATTCATTGCAGATGCATTACACTTTGATCTCACAACAATGGTCGCAGGATTAGGAATTACAGGACTTGCTTTGGCATTAGCAGCCAAGGATTCAATTGCCAACATCTTCGGGGCTGCCACGGTTCTCTTGGATCGGCCATTCAGGGTAGGGGACTGGATTATTGCAGCAGGGGCAGAAGGGGAAGTGATCATGATTTCACTTCGAACAACTCTACTACGAACAAGCATGGATACTGTTATTACGATACCAAACGCAAGTTTGACAAATCAATCAATTGAGAACTTTGGGAAAAGGCGATGGCGGAGATACAGGCCTGTTCTTTCACTCGATCTCGATAGTAATCCCGATGCGGTACAAACATTCTGTGAAGACGTTGAAAGTTTGATTCAAAATGATGAAAACACAATGAAAGAAGATGATTCATGGGCAAAAGTAACTGGTATTGTCAAAGATTCAATTGAGGTCAGTTGCAACATTTACTGGGATGTGGAAGGCGGAGCTGATGAAAGAGCTGCGAAGCAAGACTGGTTGCTGAATGTTGCACGAATTGCTAAGAAAAACAAAGTAGAATTTTTCGAGCCAAGGAATCGTAACCAACGCACACTCAATTGAGGTGAATCTTTGGCTCAACTCATATTGTTACGCCATGGTCAATCTGTATGGAATGCTGCCAACAAATTCACAGGGTGGACTGATGTTGATCTTTCAGAAAAGGGCGAAGAAGAAGCTGCTGCGGCAGGAAAGCAATTGGCAGATGTTGACATCAATGTCGTTCATACTAGCGACCTTATGCGGGCACAGCGTACTGCAAAAATTGTAATGCAACATAACCAAGTATCCAATAACTACCCTACTCACGAAGATTACCGCTTGAATGAGCGGCATTATGGGGCATTACAAGGGTTGGATAAGGACGAAACGCGTGCCAAATACGGTGCGGAACAAGTCCACATTTGGCGTCGGTCATATGATGTCCCTCCACCTGAAGGTGAAAGTTTAGCAATGTGTGCAGAGCGTACACTTCCTTACCTCTCAGAGGTAATATTACCTGATCTTGATGCTGGAAAGAATGTCTTAGTCGCAGCTCATGGGAATAGTCTCAGAAGTATAGTCATGAATATAGAGAATTTGACCAAAGATGAAGTTCTCTGTTTAGAAATTCCAACAGGGACTCCACGGATTTATTCCTATGAAAATGGGCTATTCACCAGGGCTTAGGTGCAGCGGCTCGATACATCCGGCGGAGGAATATTCCAATACTACCCAATGCGACCATCGCTAGGCCATCGGATGTTGATGGGACTATTGCATCAGGATAAAACAACCAATACAATATTGCAAATGGTGGAATGGATAAACAAATCAGACCTGCTGCTGCTAATGAACGAGCCTGGTACATACCGTTTTGGAATCCAGATACATTAGTCAAAAATCGTGTAACAAAGGATGGCTCTTTTTCCCCCCAAGCTTGATGGAATAATCTTCGTTCAAGGTGTTGTTCATATTCCCAAATAACCAGGCCGCCACGATGACTATCCAGTGCTTTTGCGGAGGAACAAAAACTGGGTACTGTAGAGATCCAACCCCCACAAAAAATGCCCTTTTGCTCTGATGATAAATTGAGAGTACCTGCAGCAACATCGCGCAATACAGGGGATGGTGAATTCTCGGGAAGTATCGCATTGTATACACCCCCTAAACAACCTCCAATCTTCACATTTCCATCAATGATTTGACAATGCTCGATACCAAAATTTCGATGAGTGATTGTTCCCCTTGTATCTGAAGAGTGAGGGGCTCGCCATTTGGTAGCTGATCGAGTTCTAGGCTCTAATAATTCCAAACGTTTGTTCCACGACCTTTCATTATTAGGGGTTGAAAGTTGAGATAAGCAAACTGAATGGAATCGACCCAGTACTTCTCCTGCTTTTCGCAGATATTCTTCGTCTAGAGGTAAGGGTTCTGTCTCTACTTTTTCAAATATCAAAATCACATCTCTTCCCTCAAATTGAAGGCCTCCTATTGCAGTATACAACTCATCGCAGTTCAACTCTGCAAGACGACGCGCGTGCCCATCTTCGTCTAGTGGAAGTATCTGTGCTTCATGATTAGGGAAATCAATTAGCCAACCCAATTCATTTACGGCCATTGATTGAGGTTTGCCACTTAGCCATACACCCCATGTTACCGTTTGTTCATTCCACCATTCTTCGGAGAGCAAATCTCCTTCAGGCAATAGGACAGGCAAACTATCCCAACGAAGATGTAGAGTTTTGGAAATGAAACCGGGAGGAGCTGAATTTCCTTCGGTCACTGAAGATGTGGCGACCTTAGGGTACCATGGCATTTCTGCAAGGTCCATGATGGGGGGCAGACACTGCATCCAAATCAATCCTCGCGAAAGGACGGGACAGATTATTGGTGACTAAACGGCGCCCAGTAGTCAATGGGCGACGCCACTGACCTCCCTCTCGCGGTCGATTTGGATGGAACTTTGATTCTAACCGACATGTCAAGAGTGACAATTCGGCGTGTTGTATTACCAAGGCCATGGCTTCTTCCAAAGCTATTATGGTTGGAAATAACTGGACGACGGGCAGCCTGGAAGCGTGAACTTGGTCAACGTTTAGAATTCAATCCAGCTGAATTAACATATCACGAAAAATTCCTCTCTTGGCTTAAGGAACAAAAGAAAACCGGTAGGGAAATTATCCTATGCACTGCATCTGAAAGTTGTGTAGCAGAAAAAATCGCTGATTATGTTGGTATTTTTGAAGATGTCATGGCTAGTGATGGAATTGTAAACTTGAGAATGGAAGCAAAGGGTAAGGCACTTGCTGAGCGATATGGAGAGGGTAACTTCGCATACGCTGGAAATTCAAGTCATGATCTCAAAACTTGGCCGTATGCGGGGGAAATCATTGTTGTAAATGCAAGTAAGCGTACAATCAAAGCATTGGGTGATCGTCCATCTCTGATATTTGAGTGAATTTAGTTACACTCAGATTAACCAACATATCTCCAAGTGCATAGAATACACCGCAAAGAAGTGGTGGATTTAGTGCTGTTAATGGGGTCCATGGGACGTCTGATGCCCATTCCCAATTGCCCAAATGAGTCCCCCACAATTCCATAATCAGGGCTAACCAAACCATGACTGCATAAAGGCGAGGTTGGGGGCCCAAATACATGAATGCCAATACAAAAATTAAGAAGACTATTCCTGATGTATCCACACCGGTCCAGGCAAAGTAAAGTGATAGGGGAACAAAGGGTAAAACAAGTGGCCAAGCAGCCTTTTCAGTTATTCTTGCGGCTATTCTTCGACCCATGTCAAAAAGAAACCAATGTCCTGCTGGGACAAATAATGGCATCATTCCTTCTCGATATTCATACAATCCCCAAGGTTCACTGAAGAACAATTCCATCGGTGTAGCAAAGGCTAGAACTGTCAACATTTCAATTCTTTCAACACGATTTGTTTTCGCAAATATTGTTCCAAAAATTGACCACACAACTAGGTCAACTATGTACTCACCCTTGACCGTCCACTCCGTTCCATTCTGATCAACCCAAAGTCCAATCGCGATAGTGAGGCCATAAATTACCTCACGCCGCATGAGGCTTGCCACTGGTTGTTGCACTTCAATGCACCCGATTCCATGAAGTGATGGACCGTAGTCGACGAGGTATGGGCTGGCTAGGGCGGACTCTTGATAGAATTGCCCATTGGCTGTTGAAATGGAGAATTATTCGGGCACCTGCGCGTTGGATTGCAAATTCAGGATATGCTTGGAGTTTAATTTCTAGAACTGACCGTGTTCGTTTGCGACGAATGCAAACAAGAGTGATGGGGAACCAACTACCAGAACACATCTCAATCATCATGGATGGAAATCGAAGATATGCTTCCGAACAAGGTTTAGGGACTAATTTTGGTCACAAAATAGGCAAGGAAAAAGTCGAAGAAGTCATGGATTGGGTTCTTGAATTTGGAATAAAATACCTTACTGTTTATGCGCTAAGTACTGAAAATATCAAAGGTCGAGAACCCGATGAGTTGGAAGAATTATACGACCTATATGTTGAAGGGTTACGTGACATTGCTTCTGATGAAAGAATTCACAAAAACAAAGTCCGTGTACAAGTGGCTGGGCGAATGGACTTGCTGCCACAAAGGGTTCTAGATGCAATTGAACTTGCAATTTCAAAAACAAAAGAATATGATCAACTTGTATTCACTGTTTGTTTGGCATATGGAAGCAGAGAAGAAATTCTTGATGCTGTTCGTTCAATCGCTTTAGATCATGCCAAGGGAGAAATTCAATTGGATGCAATCAATGAAGGAGAAATTAGCAAACGCTTGTGGACCGGTGATTTACCAGATCCAGACCTTGTGATTCGGACTTCTGGTGAAGAACGGATTAGTAATTTCTTACTATGGCAATCTGCCTACTCCGAACTTTACTTCACAGATGTATTTTGGCCATCATTTAGTAAACAAGATTTGTTAGAGGCAATAGAATCCTACCAAAACCGTAAACGACGGTTCGGGGGTTGAAATTTGGATTATCGAAACCCTGCACTCGCAGTAGACGCTGCTGTTCGCAGAGGTAATGAAGTTCTACTCATCCAACGTGGAAATCCACCTTGGAAAGGTTCGTGGGCTCTTCCAGGAGGGTTCGTTGATTACGGTGAAGACCCCGTAAATGCTGTCCTTAGAGAACTAAAAGAAGAAACAAATCTGGATGGAAAAATCATAGCGTTGCTCAATGTAAAAGGAAATCCCGCAAGGGACCCTCGCAAACACATTGTGAGTATCGTTTACGAAATATTTGCAGAAGGTGAACCTGTGGGTGGAGATGATGCCGTTGATGCCCGGTTTTGGCCGATAGAAGTTGTGCTAAATGGAGGGTTGGAAATTGCTGGTGATCACATTGAAATTCTGTCTGAGTGGCTATCTGAAAAATGAGTCTAATACTGATTTAACTTCAGGGTTCGGAACGGGGTTGCGGCCATTTTCCCTGGTGGATTTCATGCAATTCTTCCACTGTTCTGCCATTTCAGAAAAGTGACCATCGAATAAATCAGAATTATTCCAGTGAAAGAAATGGGGTTGTTCAGAAAGATATGTCAAAAATCCGCGTTTTGCTTTCGAAATCAGTAAAGTTGGAACACCTTGTACAACTGCTTCAGCAGCTAAAGTTGTACTTCCAGTTAGAACGCCATCGAAAAGTGATGCCTGAATAGGAAATTCCCATGCTGAGCCGTCCTCTGGAGCAGTGTTTTCCTTATTCTCGACGAAATGCACGTTCATTTTCCTTATTGATTGTTCATAATCGATGATTTCAGTACTATCATGGACTCCATTCCCTATTATTTTCCTGTGGAAAACGACGATTTCATCCGCAGATATACCCAATTCAGATGGAATTTGACTTCTTGCAGAATTCCATGAAGATATTGAGGCATCTGTATCGATGTACGCTTGTGGTAATATTCCTGGATAAGTATGGGTCGGTTTGAGATTTGATTCCCAAGATTCTGGAAGTAAAATATGAGTCGAAGAGCGAGTACCTAATCTGTGAGCAATCGTGTTAACTTCGGTATCTGAAATGTACCACCGCTGAGATATTCTCTCTTTTGCTGCGGCTCGTAATTCGAAGGGAGCACCCTTGGATATAATTCTTGAAACTGAATTTAATTTCAAAAAACGCCGAGCCGTAGATTGGCGTAGTCTAGCCGTCCTAAATTTACTGAAAAAAGAGCCGGATACACGCGGTACTCGCAGAATCTCTTGGGTGAAGCCTATGGCGAGCATTGCATCCAATTCTTGACGTTTAGTCACAATGAGAATATCATCCTCCTGAAACCATTGCTTGAATAGTTGAAAATGTGCAGGGTGATCAATTACCCAACAGGTGCGCATACCTTTGCGAAAAGAAGGAAGTGAATGAACCGAACGCTCATGTCCCATCAGTGTAAGCGGATAACATGGCGAAAGAACGAGTTGATACTGGTGGACAAGTTTTCGGACCCTATAGTCCAGGTGTGAAGGCCGGAGGAGTCATCTGGTTGGCTGGGCAAATCGCACCAGAAGCAGGTGGCATCTCAGAGCAAACACAGGCTAGTTTAGATAAAATTGACAATTTGCTCTCTGCTGCTGGAGTGACTAAACATCAAGTGACATTTGCACAGGTCCTCCTCAATGACATCAATGATTTTGCAGCAATGAATGAAGTATACGGGGCATGGTTAGCTGATGTCGAAATCCCACCGGCTCGTGCAGCCTTTGAAGCAGCCGCACTACCACGAGGAGCCGCTGTAGAGATTGTTGTCCAAGCCTATGATGATAAGTGCTGTGAATGAATATGCCCGGATCACCGTATCTAGAAGAACGTCCATCAGGATTACTGACTTGGCCATTATTGATGCCAATTTTACTCACCGTTTTCCTGCTTGAAGGGCTAGTAGGAACATGGGTTTGGTTTACATTTCCAAGCTATCGAATTATTGTATATGTAATCTTAGGGATTGATCTAACTATCCTCATTATTTTCTTCATAGTAACCACCAGGCAAAGCGGGGAGAATTTGGAATGAATTGGCGGCGATGGGGCGTTCTAGCAATAATTCTTGCAACTACTGCTGCGGGTTCTGTTTGGTTATGGACAAAGGGTTACTACTACGGTGTTATTTGTTGCCTTTTTCTACCGTTTGAGGGGCTTTTCTTCAACATGAAAAGAGATTCGGAACCCACTTATGTGCATCACGAGGATGCGCAGGGGCTTTGAGCAGAAGGTGAGTCGCGACACCATGGGAGAATGGGCGCTTCACTGTTTCAAGGCCTACGACATCAGGGGAATTGCCCATTCAGAACTTGATGCGGCATTCGCCAACCGCCTTGGACAAGCACTGGCAACATTTCTCGATTGCAATGCTCTTGCGGTAGGACGTGATATTCGTGAATCCGGGCCAGAATTACACGCCGCTTTTGTTGAAGGGTTAATGTCTGCTGGATGTGATGTAAAGGATCTAGGGATTTGTACCACCGGTGCATTATATCACGCTACAACATCTCTTTCTGTCGATGGTGGAGTGATGATTACTGCAAGTCACAATCCTCCGGAATATAATGGGTTCAAGATGTGCCGAGGAACTGCTGCTATGGCTGGAGATGAAATTCAAGAGTTGCGAACCGTTTTCGAGTCTGGAAATTTCCGTAGTGGAGAAGGAAGAATTACTGAAGCACCTAATTTCCTTGATGATTACAGCGCTCATGTTGTTGCTAAAGCTGGGATTCCAATCCGTTCAGTCAAAATCGTGATTGATGCTGCAAATGCAGTCCCTGGGCCATTCATCTATGACTTGTGTCAAAAAATTGGATGTGAAGTGATTCCATTATACTGTGAATGGGATAACACATTTCCAAACCATCCACCAGATCCAACACGGCCAGAGAACATGATTGATTTAGGAAATGCTGTGATTGAGCACGGTGCTGAATTTGGAATCGGTGTCGATGGTGATGGAGATCGAATAGGAGTTGTTGACGAGGCAGGAAATTTCATCCATCCCGATCGCTTACTCGCAGTATTTGCTAAAGACATCCTCGCTCAAATCCCAGATGAAAGTAGTGAGGAAGGAAGAACAATCATTCATGATGTAAAATGCAGTATGGCTTTGGAACAAACCATCGAATCATGTGGGGGTATCGCACATATGATGAGGACTGGGCACTCGTTCCTAAAACAGGCTCTACGCGAACGCCCTCAAGTGCCATTAGCGGGGGAAATGAGTGGACATTTCTTCTTTAATGATCGTTGGAATGGGTTTGATGATTCACTTTATGCTACAGCAAGGTTACTAGAATTGGTAGCCCGTAGTAATGCATCTTCGTTCTCTGCCCTCTTTGATGGAATCCCAACATATCCTTCGACAGGGGAAGCAAAGGTCCCCCTTTCAGGTGCACGAGAGGATACAATGGATGCTGTAAGAGAGGCATATGCCGATATGGAATATAGTTCAGTTGACGGGGTTAGGGTCCGATACCCCGAGGGGTGGTATTTATGTCGGCCTTCAAACACTGAACCAATTCTAGTTATGCGAGCTGAGGCCGGGGATGAAGAAAGCCTAGATTACATCAAGCAAGATGTTCAAGCAAGACTTGGCTCAATTATTAATCTGACAAAATTCCATTCAGCCTAATTCACCAACGAGTATTTTTCAACCAATTGGGTAGTAATCCAATATCCAATGAAAGTGACTGCAAGACCTGTTCCAAGAGCAGGATAAAATTCCCATCCTCGATTCATTAGAACTGGCATCACAATGAACACTAGAAGAGAGGGGAGAACAAGCCATACTATGCTCTTTGAAAAATCAACAATTTCATCAGAAGATGCACCCTCATAATTCATCCACATCATTGCCAACACACTAATTGTAGGGATTGATGCGAGTACTGCTCCTAACATTGTGCTTCTCTCACTAATCTGAACTACAGCGAAAATAATCAATGCTGTGAGAACAATCTTTGCACCATCCATGTACCATGCCATACACTCGACTACAAACGGCGGAGGTCAACCTTTGCGGTCAAAAAGGTGTCGCGGACCACGAAAACCACTGTATGGTATCATCTGCGACGGAGGTTCGAACTTCCTCATATGCCTGTAAGACTTCTTTAGTTGTGAATGGGATTCCGTACGCTTTTGGATCAAATCCTGCTAGGCGTAGGGCCATTTTCATCATCAATGATACACGTTGGAGTTTTCCGAGAATCCTTTCTGTAACTTCAGGTTCTTCTCTTACAGATTTTATTGTGAACCCTGCCTCTTGAATTTCTGAGGTGATCTGATCTGAGGTTCGTAAAGTCATGACTTCTTGCAATCTAGTTTCACCCATCATACGTGTAACCATACTTGGTAATTGACCCCCTTCACTAACAACAGCATCGTTTACAATCAAAATTCCATTACTCTGTAGCACTGATTTTGCACTGATTAATACTGATTTTAAATTAGGAATAACAAAACAACGGGCTTCAATTAAAATGTGAGAAAATGATTCTGGTTCGAAAGGAGGTTGGGTTAAAGGGGCATGCAAATATGTTACTCGTTCATCATCGAAATCAGCATACTCAAGTAATTCTTCCATCTCTACAATTCCTGTTGAATGGCATCCAAATGTTTCAGTCAACAATTGACAAACTGTCCCAACACCAGCACCAATATGCAATACTCTGCTATTTTGGTCAATTCCAGCCTCTTCTGCAAGGCGAAGCGTTACGGTTGGAGACGCGGGGAATGAATCACCTAATGCTGAACGAATTACCGGATTCCCGGCGATATCATTGACCTCCATGCATCCGCGAAACATAACGGGTCTTTCAAGAGAATGGAGCCACCGGCGAGATTTGAACTCGCGACCTCTTGATTACGAATCAAGTGCTATACCAGCTAAGCTACAGTGGCAACATTTGTGGGGAAATTACACTTGTCATAATACAACTGGGGTTCAAAGGAAACCCAATTCAGCTAATTTTTCACTATACAAATTTGCACTGTGCTCTAATGCTTCTAAAGCAGGCATGGGGCGATTAGCAAGCATGGTGAGGCAAGCACCTCCACCTGTCGAATTATGGCCTACTAAATGTCCAACTCTTTTTTCACTAACAAGTGAACTTGTATGTCCTCCACCTATGATGACAAAACCATTAGATTCACAGCACTGATTCAGGATTTCAATTGTACCAAATGCGAATGGTTTGTTTTCAAAATATCCTGCAGGGCCATTCCACAAAACGCATCCTGCATCAACAATATGTTTCCGAATTCCCATCATTGTTTGCAAGCCAATGTCAAAAATTGGTGCATCTACAGGTAAATCCTTCACTGAAAGGTCAATTCGTTGTTTATCAATTTCCACAGCAACATCAATTGGAAGATTAATTCGATCTGAATGATTGGTACACAAATCCATCGCCATATTCCAAGTGGATTCAAAGGCATCTCCAAGTTCTCCTTTCAAGAAATTTTCATTAATTTCTCCAATATCTTTTCCGGAGGCCCAAAGCATAAGGTTTCCAACTGCTCCCACCAAGATTACTGTATCTGCAACATTTCGTGAACATAAATTTGTGGCAATATCCAAACTGTCATCACACTTAACTCCACCCAGCACAACAGTGTATGGTTTTGGGGGAGTTTCTGTTGCCATCTTCAAAGCCGAGACTTCTTTGGCCATTAGTTCGCCAGCAAAGCAAGGTACAGCCTTACCAAACCCGGAGAGTGAAGGACTATTTCGATGAGCTGCAGCAAAGGCATCTGTGACATATGCATCAACCAATGGACTCAAGTTTTGGACAATTTCAGATTCATTGAGTTCATCCAAAGTTGACTTCTTCATACTCATCTCGTCTGCATGCCCCCTCACATTGTCCAAAAATAACATGTCACCCGGTTTCATGTAGCGGATGGCATCTTGAGCGATGTCACCACAAATATCTGGAACGAATGTGATGGCCCGGCCAAGTAAACGACCTAGCAAATCTGCATGTTTTGCCATACTAATGAAATCAATTTTGCCAGGGCGACTTTGGTGGCCAACTAAAATTACACGTGCACTTGCTAAGCGACGAAGCGTTGGAAGGACCGCACGCAAGCGTGTATCATCCAAAAAAGCACCAGTCATTGGATGCAGTGGACTGTTTACATCCACGCGAACGAGGACTCGCTTGCCCGCAAAGCGGGCATCTGCGAGGGTCAGTACGGACCCCATTACTACTGCCGACCCGAGGACCGGTTATGACCCATTCGCCGACAGAAGACATTTGGAGGCGGACCACTTCGACGTGGCATGCACTGGGACACGGGGTCTTTGATTGGGCCTGATGGAGAAGATTGGCGTGTACCAGTTTCTGAACTTGAAAAACGTCAATCATTGTTCTCTTCATCCCTTGCAGCACAAAATATTCCAAGTGCATGGGTGCAAGATCCTGTCGATTTGTATTGGTTGGTTGGCAACCGCCAAGCAGGGGGAGTTCATGTCAAAAGTACTGGTTCAGTCACTCAATATGTACGTAATTCTCTAGAAAGGGCAATCTATGAATCTGGAGAGGGTGCTGCACCCCACCAAGTTGAAACACATCCACGGATGTCCAACTTATCTGAAACCCTTGGTGAAATTCCTGCGCTGCAACTTGGTCGTTTACCTGCATCAGATGCATTGTTCATGCAATCAAAATTGGGAGATGGTGGGGATTGCACTCAGACTCTCTGGGATTTGCGAGAGGTAAAGAGTGAATGGGAAATCAAACGAATGAAGGAAGCTGGAATGGTTCAACAATTAATGTTTGAAACCATTGACCAAATGGGGTGTGAAGGTGTAACTGAAATTGATTTAGCCGCAGCAGCGGATGAAGTCAGTCGATCCGCTGGATTCGCAGGTCACATCCGTATGAGAAAATGGCCCATGGATTGCGAGCGAGTCGTTATTGCAAGTGGAAGTGCTGGAGCTGTTCCAACATTCTTTGATTCAGCAGTTGGAGCTACTGGCCCTCATCCTTTGGCAGGTTTAGGTGCAGGATTCAAGAAAATTAGTATTGGTGAACCTGTAATTGTTGATATTGTGCATGTGCATCGAGGATATGTTTCCGATATGACAAGAATGTTTAGTGTCGGCCCGTTAGATGATATCTGGAATGAGAGATTGTCTGACATGAGTGAAATTGCAATTGCAGTCCGTGAATCCCTTGAAAGAGGTGAAGATTGTAGTTCGGCATGGAATATAGGATCGCATATGGCCACGGAAATGGGCCATGATGGACATTTGATGGGGCAGGGGCCTGATCAAGCTCGTTTCCTCGGCCATAGTATTGGATTAGAACTTGATGAAACACCGGTAGTTGCAGCTGGATTCAATCGGCCCTTACCAATTGGAGGTACTATGGCTATTGAGCCAAAAGTTATTCATCCAGACGGGGCAATTGGAGTGGAAGATTGTTGGGTTCGAACTACTGAAGGCATGGAATGTATCTCAAGTGGAGATGATTTCCCTCTCTGGACCGAGTGGTAACTAGTTCCCAATGGTTGAAAGCCTTCCACTAATGGAAGGGGATTATGGCGAAGCCTTGGGCCACATCCCATATTGCAACTGTTGCCGCTGGCCTTGGTATAGAACATCGAATATCCGGTGATGTCAAGGAACAACTTGTTAAAATTCTAGAAGAGCATCTGAAAGTAGTCACGCGAGAAATGGAAGACAGAACACTCTCTGCAGAACCCGACAGAAAAACTCTCGATGATCCCAACAGAATGCGATTAGGATTTAGTCGTACAAGAGGGATGATGATTGACAACCTTGCTCGTGTTGATTCGGTAGGAGCAGCTGCAGTAGTCGCTGCAAACGAACAACTAGAAGCATATCTCCGTACATTATTGGGTTCTGCATCTAACATTGCTGCTGTTGACCGAGTTGGTACCATCAAACCCCGGCATTTGCAAAAGGCACTCGATGCAATGGGAGGCTCTGGGCCAACAGATGAAGCAATCGAAGCCATTGCGTCATCCGAACCATCCAGAGATGCAGTAGGAGATGCTCTTGAAGGTGGAATATCTGGTGCTTTAACACCTCAATCTTTGCGACAAATGGCACGCAGCTTCTCCAATGGAAAGCGAGTTGATGATGAAGCGATTGAAGAATTAATTTTGCTCTTCTATGACCATGTTGGAGAAGTTCAACATGAAATGAAAAGTGGTCTGCTAGGGGGAGATCCTGCTGCATTCATTACTAAATTGGATAATTTGCAAAGTCTATTCATGTTGGGGTGGATGCGACGAATGCTACAAAATGCCTGTAAAAGGGCGGATGCAGCAGGTAGCAAGATCGTTCTAGTCGACCATATTCTGAATGTAGACCCTTGGAGTTGAATGAATGTCACGCGCTCAAAAGGCTGCAAAAAAAGCGCTTGCAGAAATTTTGCGGGATTGGGAAGAGCCGCACGGATCAGGTTCAATTTTAGACCAAAAATGGCTTCTTCGATTGGAAGCTGATGAGCATGGTCACACAATGATTGAAGTTCGACCGTCCCGACCACATTGTCCTTGTTGTTTAATCGATTTGACTGATTTGAAAATAAAAATTGAGAAACATCGTAAAATTTCTTCAATTTATATCAAAGTAGCAGATGTACCTGATGCGCATCGATGGACTGATGCCATCAACACCTGATTATTCGGATTCATCGATATTTTCCATTTTTTTCTTGTCCGGAACGCTTGAATGGAAGTCACCAAATCCCGAGTTATGGCGACCAACACATTGCGCGTTTCTGGGGACCGCGCCAAGCACAGTGAAGAACTCGCTATTGTAGATCTTTCCGCTGCGCTAGAAGCGGCCAAGGGGCTCGCTTGGATTGATATGATAAATCCTGAGGCAGATGAACGTAAATGGCTGCTCGCTCAAGGTTATCACGAGATGGCGGTCGAGGACTGCTTCAAAGAACCTGTTCCAAAAGCCTACGTTTACGATACGCATAGATTCGTTGTCGTGCGTGCACGTGATGCGGATAAAGAGATTGATACGGAGTTTCTTTGTGTCTTCGTGACCGATAATTTACTCATTACCGTTCGTCATTCAGCCATGCCTTCGGTGAAAAATTTCGCAAAGAGGTTCGGTTCTCGGAAGATTCAGCGTCGTGTTGAATTAGGTCCTGAATACCTACTCTACGAAATGCTCGATGCAATTGCTGATGACTGGTATCGTATCCTCGGTGGTTATTCAGGACGAATTGACGTGTTAGAAGACCGTGTTTTTGATCCAAATACAAAACATCCAGATTTACTTCAAGACCTGCACGAACTCAAACAGGACTTGCGTGAAATCACAAAATCGGTTGCTCCTTTGCATGATGTGGTTAGCCGCATGATGCGACCTGATCAAGATTACATTACTGAATCATGTATGATTTACTGGCAAGATATTTTCGATGTGCTAACCAAACTCAAGAATGATGTTGAGAACTACAATGCGGGGGCGGCGAGCACTCGCGATACCTACCTTTCACAATCAACAATGCGCCTGGCTGAATCACAGGCTGAAGCGAATGATGTCATTCGAATCCTGACAATTCTGGCGACATTGATGTTTCCAATTACCGCAATCGCCTCAATCTTCGGAATGAATATCGAAGTCTTTGGTGCATCTACTGAAATGTTCGGACTGGAAGAAATCATGGGTTTGATGGCATTGACAAGTGCATTCATTTTAGGTTTCTTTGTCTACAAAGGATGGCTCACTCGCTAATTCCTTTCATTTTGATCTGCTTTACGTTCTTCGACTTCTGCTAATTTCAAGCGCAAACGAGATGAAATAAACCAAACTCCAATTGATATCCCAATAATTGTGACTCCAATTGCAATTATAAAATTTGGATCCATTTTTTCACCCTTATAATGGTGGAATTAAATCAATATCACAATTCCCATTTGGGATACCAATGCATGTCAATATCGCTCCATCTTGCACTAAATCATCATCAAGACCAGGGGGGAGAACTTCAGGTAATTTTACAGTTCCAGAAATTAGACGTGCCATACAAGTTCCACAATTTCCTGATGTACAATTCCTCGGAATCTCGATACCAATTTTTTCAGCAAGTTCTAGGAATGAGGTTTCTAATTCAAACTCTGCTACACCTAGCAATAATTCTCCTCGAAAGAAGCGAACTATCGAATTCCTCATGACACCTCGCAGAGGTGGTTTGTGCTTGAACCCGCCCCTTCTGCGGCTTGTCCTGTAATCAATTCAAATACTGATTGTTTTCGTAATGACAATATGGCCGATGGGAGGTTAAGCGTCCGAAGTTTTTCTCTCTGGATTCCAATTCTTTGTGTACTCATGTTGTGCATACCATCTGCAATATACACTGGATCCTATATTACGATGGATACGCCTGCTCCAAAAGAAGGAGTGGAGGAATCCCCTTACCCAGATGAGCGGTTAGCCGAGGGGATTCTATGGGTTGTTCTTGATGGGGTTCGAAGAGATATTATGGCTGATTCAGAATATATGCCAGGCTTGGTTGAAAAAAGCAAAGAGGGGACAATTCTTGAAGTTAAAACAGGACCACTTACAATGACTGGTTCTTGCATAAGAGAAATGGCAACAGGAGTCCAATCGAGGCCAAGCGAAGGACTCAATAATTTCCATCCGAATCATCCAGGGACGCCAGATGGTTGGACATTAGCTAGCACATATGATTACGATAACGATAGTATCCCTGACAACATGGTCGCAATGCTTGGAGATTATGTATGGCGAGATCTATACCCTGACCGTGAATTAATTCCTTTCTCACAACATTACTTTGGTCACGCTGACTTTTATCGAGGAGATGAAGAAGGATACGATGTGTTAGAGGGGTGGTTGACAGATAATCCACCTGATGATGGGAAACCGAATGTGATTGTTGCACACCTTTCAGGTCCAGATCATGTAGGACATCGATTTGGAACTAAAGGTATTGAAGAATATAAAGAAAAGATGCTATGGACTGACTCACGATTGAATACTATTTACGATATGGTTCCTGAAGATTGGGCAATAGTTGTGACATCAGATCATGGTCAAACCCCTGATGGTCGACATGGTTCCCCAGATGGGCAATTAAGAAAAGTTGCAGCAGTAATGTGGGGTCCGAATATATCTGAAGGAGTAACCATACCTGGTGTAAAACAGCGTGATTTAGCCACACTTCCATCTGCCCTACTTTCTCTACCGTTACCCCATGCTGTTGATGGACGAATACCATTAGATGCATTTGATATTTCACAAGAAAAGAAAGATGTTATCGAACAATGGAACTGGAATGCAGCTATAGCGAGAAATGAATGGTTGAAAGAAGAAGGTTGGCCATATGTGGAAGGGTTAACCGAAGAAGAAATCCAGTGGGATAAATTACCTGACGATGAACTTGGTGTGAGAAGTTCAGATATTATTCTAGCAGTAATCGCAGCGACGCTTATCACTGCGATATTCTGTTGGAGAATGGTGCGAGAAAATGTCGCTCCAGCAAATATCAAAAAATATGTTGCAGGCTTTGCTGCCGTAGGCGCTTCTTCTGCATTAATTGAGTATAACTACCCAATATATCCCATGAGTTTTAATTTGCTAATTGGTGGTTTGGCCTCCCTATTCTTATTTGGGATGTCTTGGCGGATACTTGGGATGAATCATAGTAGGAAAACAACTTGGGAATATGATGATGCTTCAGCAGGCCATTGGAAGTATCTACTTGGGAGCACGGCCCCACTTCTATGTCTTGCAGCATTTGTCCTAATGTTTCCAAATACTAGACACTCACTTGGAGCATATGTTGTATGGGTTTCATGTTTGTTACTACTGCGTAATTACAAAGAAAATGATTTGAGTCTAAATCTTGCTGCTATCAGTTTATTTGTGCTCTGGATACCACCATTATTGTTCTCTCATGTCCGAATAATTGGGTTTGATTTGACTCGAGGGATGTTGGTTTATACTCAAATCGAAACATTGGATTTGGCAATATGGTGTGCCATTGGAGTTGGGTTTTCTGCAGGTTTAGCAACATTAATTCGAATTGGAGAATTTGATCTGAAAAGAATTGGAATTCATGCAATGACATTTGCTTCACTGCCTATACTAATGGTGCAACAATCCAATAATGTAGATTGGATAGTTATTGGAATCGTCCTACTAGTTTTGATAATTGGAATATATCAAATCATGACCTTTGGTAAAGATACTGAGAGGTTGGTCATTACATCAGCATTAGCGTGGATGACAATGTCATGGGGTGTATGGGGGGGTTCTATTTGTCTCATTGGTTTCGCTAGTACAGAGCGATTGTTAGCGGGTCCTTGGAGCTCTATTTTGGAAAAACGTTCAGATATTCGGCAAGAGACTGCTAGAATTGTAATGCTTGCACTACTACCCCTTACTATTTGGTATGGAATTTGGTGGACGCTGGGTCAAGTCGAAGGTTTGTCATGGGATTTCTTATATCCAAGAGAAATAGATCCGGGGGACATCCTCCTCCGAGGGGGTTACATTGGAGATAGATGGTCTCCAAGCAATGAATGGGTTGCATTCATGGGGGCAGGACCAGTTATTGCTGTGATGCTGGTTATGTGGCGAACATTCCATCGTGTAGGATGGCCATTACACTTACTTGCAGCAGCATTAATCATTCGATTCTCATTTATGTGGCTACATCTTTCATATGCTGCAGATTCCCCACGCCTTGTGTTCAAAGCAACATGGGATGCATTCTATGGAATTATTCTAGTATTGACATTAACACCGTTTGTCATATATCAATTACTAAGACCATCAAGCAAGAATTCAGTGGAAACTGTTGAAGATGAATAGTTAATTCAGCGATCTTCCCAACGAGTCCATCGGCCTGTTTGTTTGTTAAACGCTAAGCCTGCTTTCTTCATCCATTTGTTAAATTTGGTAGCGCCAGCACCGGTCGCAATAATGAAATCTTCACGATCCTCTTGAGCTTGGATGTATCCTTTCACTGCCAAGGTTTGGTCTATCCACTCATTGATTGACATTAGGCCACTGTTCAAGTTACTCTCTTCAACAGCAGCAGCAATTGTGTCTGCACTAGCACCTGTTGCTGCAAGGTCTGCGGCAATCAAATCTTGAACACTGGCATTCTCAACAGCCTTTGGAGGGCGAATTACCTTACTGCGGGGTTTCTTGGATGCATCAATTTTAATCCAATCTTTCTTCACATCCATTCGAGATTCAACCACATCGGCCATTGGTGAAGTGAATGATGCTCCGCAATCCCAACACATAAATCCGAAATTGTCCATTGTTTCAACATTTACATTTGAACGTGGATCCATTTCTTCTCCACATTCAGGACATGAATGAAAACATAAGGATGGCACAATTTTTCTGCGGAAGTCGACAATGTCTTGCGGTGTCCCTTCAAGTTCAAGCAATTCATGATCGCGAGCTGCTTCTAGGCCTCGGGTCTCTAACTGATCTCGTATCTTTGACCGTTGCTCTTCCTTTGATTCATCATCAAAGTTATTCTCTAACTTAACAATCAATTCAATTGTTTTCCCAAGACGATTCATCACTACTTTTTGACTACGGAATTGCTCGACTTTAGCAAGTTTTAGGCGCTCCTGCTGCTCTTGCAACTCAAGCAGAATATCCTTCTGCTGTCGCTTAAATCTCTGCTCTTCGATTTTATCCATTGGTTTCTTAACTTCACTGGATAGGACATTAGAAAGATATCTTTCTTTACCTGATTGGGTTGTTCCAGATTGTATAACTTCAAGCACAGATCTTGCAATCTCAGCCTTAAGGCCATAGTTTTGGACTAATTGGTCTTTATCGAGTTTCTTCAAATCTCCAATTTTTAATCCTGAATCTGCAAGAGTCATCGCAGTGGTTTCATCAACCCCTCTCCGTAAAAGAGCAAGGTAGGTGTCTTTCTTTGCCATATTCATCCCCTATATCCGTAGAGTACCACTCAACCTACTTGAACCACTGGATTCAATTCTCATAGCCGCACACAAGGTACGCGTCCGGTCCACCCGAAAGGGGGGTTCCCTATCAAGTCAATGTCGGAATGGTGTCATTTGTAGACTCAAACTACTGAAATCAATTCACAAATCATAACCCAATCTTCTGGTTTGAGCATTTCCGGTCGTTCTTCCATCAACGAATGATTTGACAAATGGGTCAATGCGGTATTCCAACGGTCACGGTGCCACCCAGGAATTCTTGCTAGCCTTTTTGGTGGCCTTTTCAATAAATTTCTCAATTTTTTGCGGCGATCAGCAAAGCAATGAGAAACAATTTGCCTTAGTAATCGACGATTAATCTCTCCTTTCTCTGATTCAAATCGATTAACAGGAAGAAGGCGGACTAAACGAGAATGTACTCGCGGTTGTGGAATAAAGCAAGAAGGTGATACTCGTCTACCCATTTCTACATCAAAATCAAGCCAAAGAGATATGCCCAATGGTCCTCTATCCATAGGCCCTGCTTGCATTGTCATTCTCTCTGCAAATTCTTCTTGTACGAGGAAAATAATCACAGATAAATGCATTTTTTCTCTTTGGATTCTTTCAAGCAACGGACTAGAAATCTGATACGGTATATTTGCGACAATTGCATCAATATCTTCAGGAAAGGGTACACTAAGTGCATCTCCTTCAATCAATTGTAGTTGACCTGAATCTATTTCTGAGGAAAATTGTAATTCCATATGCTCAATAGAGCCTGAATCTATCTCAATAGCACTAACCACAGCATTCGCATCAAGAAGAAAATGAGTTAGTGTACCTGGTCCGCACCCAATCTCAAGAACGTGCTTTCCAGACAAATCTCCTGCAAATTCAATTGAGGCAGATAGTACATTTTCGTCAACCAGGTAATTTTGGCCTAAACTTCGATCTGTTTGTTGCCTGTCTCGTAACAAATCAACCAAAAGGCGCGCGTTGCGCTCCATTGAAATTCCTCACGCACGGATAAGCAAATCGAGAAGATTTGGCGTCATATGTGGATCTTCGAGTTCTTGACATAATCGGTTTGCAAGAAGATCTGCTGCATCTATTTGGCAGGATTCATCAAGAGCAGGGATTGTTTCCCATCCCGTTCTACCACGGATTTCAACCATTGAAATCGCTTTTGATTTACCTATTCCCGGTAATAATTGGAAAGCATGCATCTTGAGAGTTAAACTACCTGCACGGTTGTAAAAAGATAAGCAAACATCTGGGTTATCGGTCAAAATAGATTTGACAACTTCATGAAGTTCATTATGAGCCATCGAGGATAAATCACGATGGCGGGTTGGACCTAACAATGCAGCTTGTTCAGAGTCCTCAGTTGGTTCTCTAAATGAAAAACGTGTGCCGGGAGAATGAGTTCGACCATCTGCAGAAGCACGGAGTTTAACAAGATACAATCCTTTCTCGGTTATTCCTTGAATAAGGCCACTGTTCTGATAATCTAAAACTCGAGCATGAGTTTCATCATCCAACGGACTTGGTTCTCCTGGCGAAGTCGGATTGGCTCTGGGTTGCATGTCAATCATACCTCCGAAAGGGGCTCTACCTGAAGAATCAAATGGTGTGTGGTTTTCTTCACAAAACTTGTTTACGAACTGTGTCTACAATGAATTCTAATTCGCCAGCATCCATTGGAATTCGCTTGCTAGAAAGGATTGCACGTGCTTCATCGACACTCATGGGCATAATCTCTGCAATCTTAGCACAGATATCTGGATGGCCTTCAAGTTTATCGATTTCCATCAAATCATTGAACAAAGACTGGTAGGTCTTTGGATTTGTTTTGATACCACCGCGTCCATCACTTGCTGCCCATTCTGCATGCTGTAAAGCCATTTTCTGCTCGTACGAGAGGAAGCCACGACGTTTCTCAGCATCCAATAATGCATCTCTTACGCTAGCGAAATCTGTGTAACTAAGTTCATCCGACATTCAAATCACTCCAATGGGCGTAGGTGCTCTGGACGAGCAATTACTGTTTTCTTCATGTTGCCATCTCGTACTGCAACAATGTAGGCGTTTCCTTGTTTTGCTTGAATGAAACCGGTTCGACCTTGGAAACGACGGTGTGGCATTCCTCGCTGTTGGCCTCCATCAAGAACGATGGCTACACGATCTCCCTCGGAATAATTGTGCATAACTCTACGGATATTCAACCGGCCTCGTTGGCTCTTAGAGCGCTTTAGAATACTACGTGTGCCCTGACGGGTCCCTTTACTTCGACGCATACCAGTACACCTCTCCCCCTATGGGGGAATCGGGCGACCTTCCGCCCCTAATTAAGCACACCGCCTTACTAAAGATGAGGTTTAATCCGCATGAATATCCTCAACATCAAGCCAAACTACCTCACAATCGGTCTCTAAGACACCTGCAACAGAAGGTATTGTTCGTCCATCATCTGAATGTACTAATTCTTTGACATAGGTGCCAGATTCGCATCGCACTCTGAATTGTATTTCTTTTCCATTGAACTCAACTTTATCAAGAGAGATTACCTTCCGTTTACGGATTTTATCTGCTCGACGGTGGGCTACTCTTTGAGGGGTTTGTTGTTCCAATACTTTCCCATGGAGGGTGAGTATGCGCGCACTTGCCTCCTCTTCGGAAAAACCATGTTCTGAGACGAAACTTATCGTGTAGGACTTTTCAGCTTTAGTTTCCTTTATTCGAGCAACTTCTGCCTTATTTGACAGACGTAAGTTATCAATTTCAATACTGCCGCCAGCAGAAGCATTAATTGATTTTGAAAGTGCTTCGAAATCTAAATTTCTTAACCTTGGCCGCTTGATTTCAGCAACAAATGGACGCCCTTGACCGAGACATCTCACATCTATATCTTCACGACCCATTCCATGGAAAGCATCACTTTCTCCTTCCAAGGCCACAACAAGGGGGTCACAAACCATACTTTGGATAGAAGCTGGATACTGTTGCCCAGTCCCTTGACAGGCCTCACAGCCACCATCTTGTCCCCTGCAGGCCCGACAAGGCCAACGTGTTTGGGGGATTTCTCGAGATAATTTACGATATCTGCCATAAATGAATATCGCACGAATATCAATATTTACACCAAGTGTCAATGTGTCTACTAGGATCATTACCTCTGGCTTTTCTTTCACCCAAATTAACCCCGGAATTTTCTCCAGAACAATTCTTTGAATTTCTTCTGTTAAACTTGATTTCAGGGGCCTAGACCCTGTTGCTGCAAGGGAATTTCTGAGTGATTCTTCTGAGGCTATATGCTCTTTAGAAAAATGGATTCCAAGTTGACCTTTGCTAAATTCAATACCCTCTATGGATCGAGAAATTCGTGAAGCAATTAACTCCACATCAGTGAATAAATTTTCGCAAAATGGACAATATTCTGCATCGCCATTTACTGAAATATCTGGGTCTCTTTCCATTGCTTCTTGGCGCACTCTTGAACCTGCAATATGGAGTGGGTCACCAGCAATCCTTGTACCTGAAACTCGCCCTAAACAAGCATCACATGTACCAATTTCTATTACATACGATATTCCGTTAGGTGAAGGGCAACGAGGTACTTCGCTAGGACGAACCTGTTCGTCATCAAAGTCGTCAAAATCATCGTCAAAATCATCATCTACAGAAACACTCTCTTGTTCAACTAAATCTGCCCAAGGGTCATACTCAGATGCATAACTAACATCCGAATATTTTGTCCAATCATCATCACCATCGTCTTCAGATTCAGGGGCCATTGTGTTCACCTTATTACGAAAAGGCGGTACTACCCACGTTCTCGCTAATCCCTGCGAACTGATTGGCTGCTATGATTGCTTCGCAAGTTTATATTTCATCAGGGTCAAGATTATTGGTTACAATTGCATACAATCTTTCAATACTATAAATTCCTGAATTACATCCTGATTTGAAGGTGAATTTCAGGCCATATCCTCCAACCATTTCCGCTTTTGGTTTTTCATTTCTCAGACGTGATATTTCATCTTTAAGAACTTCTTTTCGTGAATTGTTTTCCCGCCGAGGTTTGCAATTTGCACAAGGGCACCAGAACCTCATATCTTCGTAAGTCATCGTATTTTCAGAACCATCATTCCATCGCATTACCACGTCTGTTTCACGTCTCTCAAATACGGTAAGTGATGGTGCTTGTGTCATGATTATTCATCTCCAGAAGTTGGATGGATCCCGATTTCTTTTTCTGCCAATATTTGCATTGATTGGAATCCTCCTTTAGTTTCTGCTTCTTCTCTAATATCTCTCCAAGATAAGATCCCTAAAACACTACTTGCAATAATCATTGAGGCAATGAAACTCAAAGCAATCATCAGTGCACAAAATAGGCCAAAGGCGGAGAAAAAGCCCATTGGTGACAATGAAATAATTGCAAATCCAGTTACATCCGATACTGCAGAACCTACAAGAGCAAGTCCTGATGCACCCCCCATTGCTACTAAAGATGCGTGAGCTGAACGCCCTTTTTCTCGCTCTTCTCTGTATCTCTCAACAACGTGAATTACGTAATCAATTCCAACTCCAAGACTCATAGCTGCAATAGCAACCGTTACCATGTTCAAACTGTAACCAGCAGTAGCTATCAACCCATACAACCAAATCACTACTACTAAAATTGGGAATGTTGTAATCATTGCAAATCCAAGAGCCCGTTCCCCCCAAGAAAAATTAAGGGCGAAAACAAGTACTGCACAAAGTCCGCCAATAGTCATACCATAGATACCTCCCAAAACAAAACCTACAACTGCCCCTGCGAGTACTGCACGAGTTTCATACCCACGATGGCGTTCTTGCGACAATTGGTTTTTATCGGGCCTAAAGCCCCACCAAAGTGTGATTATGCAAAAGAAAACACCCAATATCAAAGTCCCTTGTAATTCATTCTGCATACTTGATGCTGCAACGTAACGAGTTACTGGTGATCCTGTTGCCATGCCCCATGTAACTGGATGTTCAGAATTTGCCAAATCAACTGATACGCGCTCACTCAATGGGTATGCTGAAAGATTTTCAAATGGCATCAAATCTCTTCCAAGTTCACTCAATGCCTTCTCCGTGCCAGGAAAGTGCTCTGCCTGTCTTATGCCCCATCGCATAGTCATCCTTTCATAGAGAGGATTGGAACCATCAACACAAAGATGAGTGGCACTGGAATTTAATTCACAACTTGGAGAGATATACAATGCGGGGATACTAGGGGGTATTTCAGGAATTATTCCAGCAGCAGGAATTCCATATTCCACCATATATCCATAGAAAAATTGGAGACACCCTCTTGTATCCATTTGAGGGATACCTGAATTTAATTCACAATTCACACCATTCCCATCAGATGAAAAATTCCAACCACCTTGATAGAATGGTTCCGGGTTAGATATCCAACTTCCAAGTGCCCAATATAGCAACTCATCAATTGCATGCAATTCTGCTTTACCAACCGGTGTCCGAGTGAAACGGTCAGGATCATCAGGGCCAATGATGTTCATATTTTCCCTTAGTTCAACAATTGCATCTTGGATTCGGGGGTCAAGCATATCTCCTTCAATCAGGATAAATGCAGGTTCTCCTTCACTGCTAAATCGTTCTTGGATCAGAAACACAGCCTGTGCCATTTCTGATTCTTCTTCAATAAAATCTTCAACTTTAAAATCTCCTTCAAGTGAAAGCATGGCAGGTGTGGCAAGGATTGTCAAGAGTAAAGTTGAGGCGAGAACAAGAGGGGCTATCCAAGCAGATCCACCTGACAACTTAGCAAGCCAATGTTCTGGAACTAGGTACAACCGTTTTTGACTCTCGTCAGGCAATTTATTTCGATGTGCAAGCCATAAGTCGACATCATACCGAATTAATGGGGCCCAAAGGCCTGTCAAGATGAATGCTGCTGCTACACCAAGAGCGGCTTCTATTCCAAACGAACGGAGGGCTGGAATACTGGATGTTAAATTCGCTGCAAATGCTGAAATTGTCGTTAACGAGGTTAGCATTATGGCCCTGCCCACTCGCGATAGACTGATGTGTGCAGCCTCTTCAGGCGTTTTTCCCCCACGGCGTTCTTCCTTGTAACGATGCAGAGCGTGTAGACTGTCATCAATACCTAAAGCCAAAATCAATATTGGTAACAAATTGCTAAATTGACTTCTACTGATAATTGTGACATCCAATGATTTGCCCAGAAGAATCCCCCAGCCAATCAAACCTTGCATCCAGAGTAAACTGAATCCGAGTGTTGTAGCTACAATTGCCACATCCGAAACACGTCGCAAACTTCCCCAAAGTAATACTAAAATGCAAATAAACATTGCACCCAAGAGAAATACTGATTCTTGTAATTCCCGATTAACTTCAACATTAACTCCATATGGAGGTGCTAGTAATGTTACAGAATTTTGATCGGTCACACGAAGAGATTGTTCCAAACTGAGTAAAGCCCAATCAATCGAACACGGGCCATCCCCTTTCTCTTCACTCTCAATACATTCCTCCGGCGTCAATTCAGGTGGAGTAATATACAAATCAAAGTCAAAAAATGTCATCCCATTTGTTTCAGTTCTAGCCTCACTCCAAGAAAATGTGTATCCATTTTCTTCTAAACTTTCTCCATCTAATTGAATCAAAATCCATGTCGCTGATGCAGACCACCGACCGGGTCTCCATAGAGCATTCCTAAACACTCCATCTTCACCTAATTCGCCACCAACTGGACCAATGACTAGACTATCAGGATCTGGTTGAAAACCCCTGTCATTCGATGTCCAACGCATGAAAATACTGGGGCTAGCTATTATCATTCGATGTGCAGCTAAATCGATATGATCTTGAGTCAAATTTTCATCATCAAATCGTAGACAATCCAGGACACCGCAATCATACCAATTTGTCTTTGGTTCAACTACGAAACCCAATGGATCTAAAGCCTGACGTGTGAGTAATGATTCATTGGCCATAAATGATTCAAACTGTTCCACCAAAGATAATGTTCCATTCGAACCTTGGCCAGTTAACTCACTGACTATTGGGCGATAAAATTCAGAAAGTGGGTCTGTTCTAGCAATCTGTATTTTCTGCTCTAATTCTCGCAAAAATGTGAGATTCAGGACTCCGCCTTTTAGAATATTATTACCAGTTAATCCTTCACCCTCACCTTGGTAAGCAACCCATTCAGAAGGTGTGGGTAAATCGGTACGGATAACTTCGCCATTTGAATCAACATGTGGAGCTTGTGAACCTGATTCTACATCACTTGGGTCTCTAATCGTCACCATGAAACCCACAGTGTGTTCTACGGCTGTAAATTCCTCATTGATGACTCGCTCAGCAGTTAATTCAGGGCTCTCTAAGTCATATGATTCGATATCAATTGGACTAAGAGTTTCGAAAAGCCCTGGAATCATCAACAACGAAATCAGAAGAATTGCTAAATGGAATGTTTTACGCCTTTTCATCGCAAAATTTGCGACCGGAGTAAAGTCCCGCATGTGCACCCACCGATGCTACCCCGGCGCGAATTGAATATCAACAATTGTATATTCAGAGCCCTTCTTTTTGAAGTGATTTGAGGACTTCACGTTGCTCATCTGAAATAGATTCTAGCTCCATCAAAATAAACTCAATATCAAGGTCGCCACCAGCAAAACCCTGTTTTGGTAATCGCTTTCTATCTCCAATTCTAGTTTCAGGTGCTACAGATAATGATACGGTATTACCTGCAGGGGTTGTAATTCGTATCTTACCTCCAAGTATGAGAGTCGAATATGGTACTGGAACTTCTTGAATCAAATGATTTCCTTCCCAGCGGCGGCCTTCGTCTGCATCTATTCTCAATGTAACCGTGAGATTTCCTGGTTCTCCACTTGGATGTTCATTCCCCATCTTTGGCAATTTCAATTGCTGGCCATGGCTAGCTCCTTTTGGAACATCGATTGTGAATTTGCTTTTCCTACGGCGGACACCGAGATTGTTGCAATGTATACAACCTCTGGCCTTACATTCATCACATCTTCTTAATCGGTTAACAGTAAACTGAACTTTACCTCCTTCCATTGCCTTCTCAAAGTCAATGTCTAATGGCACCGTCATATCTGCTCCCTTAGGAGTTTCAGGTTGTACTTGCGAGCGGCGCGATTGTTGGCCGAAAGGAGATGAGGAATGACGTGAATCTGCACCCATAAATTGGCGAAGCATGTCACCAAGATCCATGCCACCCATACCACCAGGCATTCCACCCATTCCCCCAAATGCCTGTTTCATCTCTTGTTCCTCATCATATTGACTTCTTTTTTCAGGAGTTTCAACTTGTTCCCAAGCGCTTTGAATTGCTTTGAATCTCTCTTCTGCAGCAGCATCATTTGGATTTCTATCCGGATGATATTGGCGTGCTAATCTACGAAATGAACGTTTAATCTCAGCATGGGGGGCATCTTTCGACACACCTAATGTCTGATAGGGGTCGCCCGCCATGATGACGGGTAGAGACAATGTATCTTGAATCTGCGGCTGAAAGCCAATGCTGATGTGCGGACTGCACGACGCATGAGACATGGGAGAGGATAGTCGCGGGATTGTTCGCTATTCCAACGCATGGTTCATCGATGTAGATGGGCGAACTCATCAAGGTGATTTCTTACTACTTCCAGATGGTGACTGGCTACGAAGTACCGGTGACGAAGACGTTGAATTCAATGTAGATGGAAATGGGAAATTATTGACTCGATCATTCCAAAATTGGCACACCCATTTAGCCATGGTTCTAAATCGATCTATGAGTGAAGGTTTACCGTTAATGCAATGGTTGGAAGAAAGTATCTTTCCTACTGAAAAACGATTGATACCTGAATTTGTCGAAATTGGGACAAAAGCAGCTGCATCGGAACTAATTGCTACAGGAACATCCTTCGCATGTGATATGTACTACTATCCAGAAGTTGTTGGAAATGTTTTGGCAGATTCAGGATTGCGTGGAATTGTTTGTGGTCCAATCACTGATGGATTGACTCCAAACTTTAAGTCTGGATCTGGTGATGCTTTGCGTCATGTAGAGGGACTAATTCGAAATGGGTCAACAGCCCCAGATAGAGTTGAGTTTGGAATCGCCACGCATTCAGTATATACTTGTCCTGAGGATTTGCTAAAGAAAGCATCAGATGTTGCGGCAGCAACAGGTTGTAAACTAAGCATACATACATCCGAAACACGCCAAGAAGTTGCTGATTGTCATTCCAAACATGGTATGTATCCTATCGAATATCTCGATAGTATTGGATACTTCCAAGATGGGACGGTGTGTGCCCATTGTGGTTGGGTAACGAAGAAAGAAATGCGAATTCTAGCAAAGCACCAGGCACATGCTGTTCATTGCCCAGTATCAAACATGAAACTTGCAACAGGTGGTACTCTTTCATATCCTGCTATGAAAGAAGCAGGAGTAGATGTTCGATTGGGAACTGATGGTGCTGCAAGTAATAATGCATTAGATATGCGAAATGAAATGAAATTCGCGAGTTTGATTCAAAGACATGATCATTGGAACCCTACTTTGCTTAATCCAATCGAAACATATGAATTGGCAGTTCGCGGATCTAAAGACTGGGTCGCATGGGATTTGAATGATATCAGGATGCGCCCAATTGGAAAAGATGGGAGACGTTTATTGGCCAATTTGATATACAGTACAGGGAATTGCATGGACATGTGGGTTGATGGACATGCACTACGATTAGACGGGTTGACAAAAGTACTCGATGAAAAGCAAATCATGAATGAATTGGAGGATGCGATAATCGAATATTATCGTGAAATCTAACACATTGGAAAGGATGGATTTTATGCAGGGAAGGAGGAAGTTAGCAATTCTCCTTGTATCAATTTTCATAATCCCATCCATTACTGGATGTTTTGGAAAAGATGATTCTGAAGATGATTCTGACCTTGAAGAAATACGTATCAATCACCTTAGAATGAAAGGTTCCCATAATTCGTATCATGTCAAGAGCCCCGTGCTATCATGGTATCAACCCGTGAATTACACACATGCTTCAATGGATATTCAAGCAGATCGATTGGGTGTAAGGCAATTTGAACTTGATGTATGGTATGTTCCAGGGGTCGGGTTGCGTGTGTATCACTATGTTGGTGATGATTATACAAATTGTAAAGGGTTTTCTGGTTGTCTTCAGGTGTTGCTTAATTGGTCAACAAGTAATCCCGAACATGCTCCAATTTGGATTTTTATTGAGCCAAAAGACTTGCCTAGTGCCGTTGAGGAATTGGATATTATCGAAATGATCCAAGAGGAATTAGCAGCGACTTGGCCCCGGAATAGAACTGTCACGCCAGAAGACGTTCAGGGTGATGCTGAGACATTACGAGAAGGGATTGTTAACAATGGTTGGCCTACATTGAAAGATAGCAGAGGAAAGGTACTCTTCGTAATGTTAGATAAAACCGAAATACGTGATCTTTATGTTGAAAGATATCCCACTCTCGATGGGCAATGGATGTTTGCTATTGTAGATGAGGCTGAACCACTCGCTTCAGTCATTTCATTCATCAATCCTGAAACTCAGCAAGAAAGATTGCAAAATGCTTCATCAACTGGATTCATGATAAGGACACGCCCTGATTCGGACACAATTGAAGCACGGGAAGGAAATTATTCTCGTTTTGAGCTGGCTCTATCATCTGGTGCACATTTTATTACTACAGATTTCCCTGGTAATGACCGAGAAATTGATTATTCTATTTGGTTACCTGAAGGGCCCGTTATGTGCAACCCACATACAGCACCTGCACACTGCACAACGCGTATGATAGAACCATGGGGCAACTATACTCCACTGCCGAGTATGTAGGGATGCTTTGATGGTTAGAGCCAAACTCCAAGGATTTGAGCAGCATGTCAACAACAAGAGATATTGATGAAAGCGAGTTCAATGGATGGAATGGTTTACTTGGTGCAATTAATCCTCAAAAGGTAAAATTAAATATTCTCTTAATTGCTCTCCCAATTGCAATTTATGCTGCATATTTTGCTCACAATGAGACCTTAGCATTCGTCGCTTCAATGATTGCAATAATGCCACTTGCATTCTTGATGGGGCAAGCAACGGAAGAAATTGCTCTGCGTACAGGTGAAGCATTGGGAGGTCTACTGAATGCAACATTCGGAAATGCTGCAGAGATGATTATTGCAGGAGTTGCAATCTTCGCTGCAGCAGAAGCGATTCAAGATGGAGATACTGAAAGTGCAAATGACATGATTCAAGTTGTAAAGGCATCATTAATTGGTTCGATTATTGGTAATTTATTGCTTGTTCTAGGTTTAGCATTTGTGTGGGGTGGGATCCATCACAAAGTGCAAAGTTTCTCTCCTGCGGCTGTTGGTGCAAATGGTTCATTACTACTACTTGCAGTTATCACACTCACAATTCCAACAGCATTTATGCTAACAACTGACAAAGCAGATGATGCAGTAACTGGGGCTCTGAACCTATCCCATGCTGCCGCAATTATTTTGATTGCATTGTATGGGTTGTTTTTACTCTTCCAACTCCGGACTCATCAAGATTTATTTGCAACTGATGGAACTCATGATGAAGATGCAAATATGTCAAAAAGGGAAGCAATAGTTTTGCTAATTGTTGCAACTTTGCTAGTTGGTTGGATGGCTGAGATTCTTGTTCATTCTCTGTCAGTAGGGGCTACAGAACTGGGGTTGAAACCATTGTTCATTGGCGTCATTTTGTTACCCTTATTTGGCAACGCTGCTGAGCATTTTTCCGCTGTTACTGTTGCGGGTAAAGATAAGATGGACCTCTCGTTCGCAATAGCAGTTGGTTCATCCACTCAGATTGCAGTATTCGTAGCACCTCTGATGGTCCTGTTAGCATGGACTCAGGATGTAGATCTATCCTTTAATTTCGGATTGTTTGAAACTATTGCAGTATTCCTCTCAGTGTTAATTGCAAACGCCATTGCAGCCGATGGGAAAAGCAACTGGCTTGAAGGAGCAATGCTCCTAGGGGCATATGCAATTCTAGGAGTTGCATTTTTCCTACACCCTTGATGTGAGTGAAATGCGAATTTCCATCACCGGAACTCCGGGAACAGGAAAAACAACCTTGTGTGATTTCACAAATTGGGAGGTGGAGAGTGTAATGTCTCTTGCGCGAAATGCTTCCTGTGTTGGGAGCCTAGACCCCACTGACGGAGCAATGCCTGTAGATGTTGAGAAATTAGTTTCAGTGTTACACAAATCTTGGAGTGATGTGGGAAATCCAATTCTAATTGATGGTCACCTTTCTCATTACCTCCCAGTCAATGCAATCGTGGTTTTGAGATGCCATCCAGAAACACTACGTGAACGATTAGTAATACGTGATTATTCGTCAATCAAAATTGATGAAAATGTGGAAAGTGAATTCATCGGCGTAATTTCGACGGAATGCTTTGAAAAGAAAGGTATTCCTACTCTTGAAATAGATACCTCGGTTATTCGAATTGAAGATGCTTTTAGCATTATTGAGGGTTGGGTCGCAGATGGTTTCAAACCCATGAGGCCAGAGCAGCCCATAGATTGGATTACAATTATCCACGATGGTGATTGAATGGCGTTTGAAAAGGCTCGAGGACTTTTGACTCGAATTCAGCAACCTTTAGTTAATAGAATGGGGGGGATAGATCCTGCTGTTCTAACATGGATTAGTGTGATTTTTGCGGGCTTATGTTGCTGGTTATTAGCCACGTCTAGTCGGGATGAGAACGGTGCATTACAACTTGTTGGTGCATTAGTGATGCTCTGTATTGCAGCCGAATTAGATGCACTAGATGGTGCAGTTGCTCGCACTCATGGGAAAGTAAGCAAATATGGAGATTGGTTAGATCACACAATTGACCGTCTCGTGGATTTAGGCCTCCTCATCTCTATTGGTTTAAATGCTGAATGGATTGGTTTAGGATGGTTGGGCTGGGCGGCCGCTACTATGACCTTGTTGGGGTCATACATGGGCACCCAAGCGCAATCAGTGGGACTTGGTAGAAATTATGGCGGATTTAGCCGTGCGGACAGGTTATTGACCACATTTATTGGGACACTGGTTGCTGCAATTCAAGCATATTGGGGAATGGGAGATCTTGCCATCCCAAATTCAATCTCTAATCTCACTGGAATCGATTCACTGAATGGCTTAAGTGCAATTTTGATTATATCTCTAATTGGAGGTATTTGGACATTTTTAACGCGCGCTATTTCTTCACGGAAAGCACTTCTTTTGGAAGGAGAATGACCCGTTTTTGAAAAGCACTCTCTCAACCCGCCTATAGGCGGGTTAGAAGGCGTCACCCTCAAATGGACCGTGAGTGCACGGAGCACATAGAGGCGAAGCCATGCAAACTCGAACGACACGACTCTCGATGCTATTAGTCGGACTTCTTTTAGGGGCATTAATCACTTGGACTCCACCAGTTATTGCTGCTGGCGGAGGTAGTAGTGATGAAGCCGATTTACAAGCACAAGCAATCCAAGTGAACTTTGATTCTATGGCTGAACAAACAGTAGTTACATGGCAAAATATTGATACTGCAAACGGTACACTATGGAGCCAATTACAGAATACTTACTATCACTTATACCGTTCTTCATCACCGATTAATCAATCGACTATTCAAGCCGGACAAGCTCAATTGTGGGCAAACGTATCTGCATGTACTGCGATTAATATCATGGATTGTAGAGGGGCACCAAGTGGAACACATCCGGGTCATTCTGAGACATATCCACTACCTGCTGGAACTAATGGGACATTTTACTATGCTATCGTAACTTATTACCAACCCACTGATACCATAATTGGAAATTTTGTACACGGTGAATCAAATGTCTCTGAAGGTGTTGAAGAATTAACCAACACAATCACAGCACCTTTCTTTGTTCAAGCAGAATATGACTCCACGTTGTCGGTGACTGATATTTCATGGGTTAACCTCAACACCATTGTTCCTGATTCATTGCCAGAAGTTGGACCAATGGCCTATACAATCAAAGTATATCGTCATCAAGATATGGCAACTCGTTCACAATGGCCTGTTCTGATGAAGGAGCAAATTGCAACACTTGATGCAGGAGATACTTCCTTCAGGCATAATGTACCACCTGGTACAGATTATGGTATGTTCTACACAGTTACCTATGAGTACAATGGGTACGAAGATGTTCGCTTACTGGGTACCAACACATTGACCAATGCAATTCACGAAGACAATATCCCACCAGAAGCAATTGTTAATGTTCAAGCATCATTTTCCCCTGAAAGTTCAGGAGGGACTGGAAATACAACAATTGCTTGGGATGATATTCCTAATGAAAATGGAGAAACATATCACATTTGGCGTTCAGGAATGCCAATCAATGATACTACTTCACCTGAAGTTGAATTAATTGGTGAAATTGGTAGTGGCTATGAATTCTATCGGCACCAAATAGATCGAGGAATGATAGGATTAGCATACTACGCCGTCACTGCTTCTGATTCCAATGGAAATCACAATAATTCTGTCGCAGGAACTGCATCTATCGGGGAAGGGAATGGTATATTTGAAGATACGTTCAACCCTTGGTTTGCTGAACCAACATGGGTGACTGCAGAATATCTTGGTAATTCACAAACAACCATTACTTGGACTGATCAACTCGGTGTAGAAGGTGAACAATACCACATATGGAGGTCTAGTGAAAGACTCACATATCTTTCCAATCTAGAACTCGTTGCAGAATTAGTTGCAACTGTACCAGATAGTGTAGAAACTGTAACAGTTACCGTACCTCCTGATGAAGTACGCACATCCTATTACTGTGTTTCATCTGTAGCACAATATAGCCATTCTGCAGAACCATACGAGGACCTTAGGTTCCAAAGAAATTGTGCTAATGGTGATGGTACGGGAACCGCTTCTCCAATTATCGAAGATACACTACGTCCCTCTTTACCATTCTTGCAAGAAGCTACAATGACTGATCAAGCCGGTTCTAAAATCACCCTATTACGCTGGTTGAATGATATTACTGAATCGGGTGAAACCTATCAATTATGGGTTCATTATGGGGACCCATTCTTTGGAAATGAATCTTTATCGAGTGGTGATATTGCCCTTGATTCAGAATGGCAGCCTGTTTTAGACCCCGTTTATGCTGAGTTCAACAATGAACCTGATTTCACTCGCACTGTAGCCCTTGATGCGAATCTGAATCAAGAAACATGGTATGCCCTTACCATTACTGACGAGTGGGGGAATACAAATACACAATTTGCTAAATCTTCAAACGCACGTTCGGTAACAGAAGATACAACTCCTGCTGAAATTACGATAGAAGTTGTTGACGGTGATGACAATGTTGTCACTGCTTTGCATGCAGGACAATATACAATGAACATTTATTCTAACGAGCCATTGTTGGAATATCCAATCATTAATCTAACAACCTCGGATTACATAAGTGATAATTTTGATGTTGTACTCTCAGGGCAGTCCTTTACTGACCAATCTGCAACAGAGCGAGCCACCCCCATCAGTAATGTACCCAATGGATATAAGTTCAACTTCGAAATTCCAGCTACTACGGATACATCTCAATTACGCCTCATCCTAGCTGTTGTTGATAATTCTGGCAACTTAGGAGAAATCGATGTTACGGGATGGGAAATTGATGCGCAAAACCCCGAAATTCAAGTTTATGCACCCACGTCAAACAGTTTGTACTTGTATGGTGAGTCAGTACACATCTATGGTGCTGTTACAGATGATGTAGGCATCGATTCTGTGCAAATAAGATTCCAATATTATGACAATGGATTAAGGAAGGACACTGTTTGGACTAATGTAACTGATTTAACTCCCTTCGAAGGGGAAGATGGTGCATTCGTCTTTGAATGGTGGGAACCTGCTTCTACTTTCATTGATACCGATCGTAATCAAAAGGTATTCCTTAGAGCAACAGACACTGCTGATAATCTCGTAGAATGGGAAACACAATTTACAGTAGACCATTGTGTGCGAATTATAGTTGATTTTAGCACTGCATGTGATGGGCAAACTTCACTAGAACCTGGGGCGATAGAGGATGAAGAAGAACCTGGGATGCTATCAATGCCTTATTTGATGATTTATATTCTAGGAGCAGTGAATCTAATATTGCTTATTATCGCAATGCTAAGCCTTGTTTTGCAATCAACCAGTGGGGCAAAGAAGAAATCGGAAGATGGGGAAGAAGATGAAGATTGGATGATGGAATTCATGGGAGGCGGCGGAGATACAGGAGCAGGCTCCCCAGATGATGTTCGCAATGATATGGCTTCATTGTCAGAAGATGCAACAGAAAGGGCAGAAGCAGAGGATCCATTTGCAGCATCTGAAGGACGAGATCGAAAGCGTCGCACTAAAAAGGACAAGAAGGACAAGAAGGAAGTCGTTGAAGAAGAAGCTGATGATTCTGATGAAGAAGATGAATTTGATGATGAAGATGATTGGGATGATGAAGATGAAGAACCTAAGAAAAAATCTGTCAAAAGAAAATCCGTCAAGAGAAAATCTGTAAAGCGCAGGAAATGAATAGAACGGTGATTTTCTGTTTGGTTCAGACAATCCTGCATTGGCAATAGACCAATATCGAAACTGTATCCAAGATGGGAGACTGGAATTTAGTGAAGTCATGGCCTCAGGGCTTAGTGAAGATTTACTATCAAGAAAAGAGCGGACATTAACAGATCAAGGGCATCTTGTTACAGTCCTCAGAGATCTTGCTTGCATCTATGAAATTCGCAATAAATGGAAGGATAGTCGAAATACAGCTCCAGTATTAAGCAAAGCACGAAAGCAATATGTCAAGTTACTAAAGAAAAACGACATGATTGATGCTGCAAAAGATGCTGCTGGTATGGAAGCAGAAGATGAAGTGCAACGTGGTCGAGTACGTGCACATGAAGGGAAGTTGAGGAATTCGCTTTCGCATTACAAACGTGCCCTCAAAATCAAGCCATTATATATCGAAGCGGCATATCGTCAACTTGAGGCACATGAACAAATCAAATCAACGCTAAAAGGTGCAGGGAAATCAGCAATTCGTTTATCAAAAATATTGGGTAATTCAGGTCCAGTTACCCGATCAGGGGAGTCATTTGAATTGAGGCCTGATGGTGCAGCAGTACAACTACTTGATACTCTGATTATCGACATCGAAAGGTGGTTGACTTCAGAATTAGAACTACCTAGAAAATCGGCTGAAATGCTATCTTCTTCTTTAGTAGAAATAAAGCGCCAAATGGTAGCTATCGAAGCCGGTGAACAAGCTGCAAATGAAAGGTTGCAATCTGCAATTGATTCTCTGGTTCCAGCCGTGGACTACCACACCTATTCAAGAGGTAGTTAATCAATCAGATTTACCCAAATATGACATCCATTTACGGCAAGCGGGACACCAAGTCCAGCGATCACCACTTTGAACCGTTTCTTGTACAGCCCCCCCACATTCTGTACAAGGTGCATGAATAGTAGACATCAAAGCCGAAGATTCTGGAGATCCTGATCCCCTTGAACGGCGCATAAACAAAGGGATTAGTAATAAAATAATCAAAAGCGCTCCTGATGCAAACCAAATTGTACTAGATGCCCCATTACTTTCGGATGATTCATCATCCTGTTCACAAGGTGTACAGTCAGAAGTATCCCCACATCCAATTGAAGCCGGTGCTTCATATTCTCCACAACAACCATTGCAAGTAATCATCTCATCATTATCCGTGGTATTATCATCTATGAAATCATCAATTTCAGGTTCATACGTGAAATTAATCCAATATTCAAGTTGTTGACCGTCTTGGGATTGAGTGATTAATCTCAGAGTCAAGCGATCATCAGAAGGGGCTTGATTTCGTGTGACTTCAGTTGAAGCCAAACTGTTACCTGATGTGAACTCCAGCCATGTCCACCAAGCAAGTGCCCCTGGTGGTTCTATGTCAGGCATATGATCATCCATGCCTTCAGAAGCATTCCAAGATACCCCATACAATTTGATGTTCGCAGTGCTATCTGAAACTGACTTCCAACTAACAAGAATTGTCCAAACCTGTGCATCTGAGAATACCGAGATATCCAATTCTTTGGGAAGTTCGAAATCCATTGGTTCATCACAACGCGACGGGTCATTTGGATGATTGTCAATTCTTTCACCTGTATTCGATGCTGTTGGACAACCATCACCATCTAAATCAGACCAAGCAAGTGAATCTAAGAAAAATGCATCACCCGATTCTACTCGCAGCCCATCCATTCCGAGGTAGTATGAGTAATTGTTACCCCATCCATCGCCATCAGTATCTTGGGATTGAACATAATCTTCTGGAAATGCGTCACCGTTCTCAATGATTCTTAAGCCATTTGAATCAAGTGTATAAGAATAATTATCTCCAACTAAATCGCCATCCCTATCCATCCATTGGGTTGGGTCATTTGGAAAGGCATCACCACGTTCATTTTCACGGTAGTTTGTTTGTTCATCTACATTGTAGAGGTAGGTATCACCATGTCCATCACCATCAGTATCGCACCATTGTTCGGGGTTTGATGGCCAAGCATCACCAAATCCTGCACCAAGTACACAAGCAGGCCACTCACTATCTGGATCTGACCATTGATCACCATCTGAATCTGGACAACCATTCCGATCATAGGAACTTGTTCCCCAAACTGTCAGACAGCCATCGCCACCTGCTCCCGCAGCATTATTATCACCATATCCATCACCATCAGTATCAATCCATTGCAAAGGATTGAGAGGGAATTCATCATTCTCATCGATGTAACCGTCACCATCACTATCTGGAATCAAAGTATACCATGTACCAAGGTGATTGGCAACTATGAGTTCGCCTCCGTTAGAACGTGCCAAGCCCCTAGGAATACCAGGTAGCAACCACGAGCCTCGCATTGTCATATTCAACCCATCATAGAACTCGATTTTACCGGATAAACTAGTCCCTGCATCGCCTGAAGCAATCACCATTGAAGATGCATCAATAATTAATCCTCCAAAGGCTTCTTGAGAAAAAGTAAATCCTAACAATGATTGGGCATTATCAGCATCCCAAATGATAGCAGTGCCATCCCACCCTGCAGACATCAAAATATTCTCAATAGGATGCCAAGTTAATGACCCAGTGTAATTTTGATGGGAATATTGGACTCCGTCATCATTCCAAACTGATGCAAGTGGGTTACTTGTATCCCATAATCGAACAGAACCATTCTGGGCTGCGCTTGCTAACCAATCGCCACTTGAACTAAATTCTAACGCCCAGTGCTCAACTGAATAATCCCAAGAGCGTACTTCTGTCAATTGATCTAAATCCAAAATTGAAACTTTTCCAGCAACATTAGTCATACTGTAATTTTGTGTCCACGACATTGCAAGGAAATTATTGATTGGATGGAGAGCTATTCTCCCGAATGATTGAATTGGATGGTAATTATCAATTCGCCAATCCCACATTTGCTTACCATCTGCGCCACAAGCCACAATTGTTCCATCAGAAAATCCAACAATAGTTTCCATTTCAGTTAGAATAACGCTCTTTGCATATGGAAACACTCCGATGTTTTGACCATAATCGGGATGGAAGCATTGACTCGAAATTTGCCCAGTGACAAAACTTCTTACTGTGGCTACACCGCTTGATTCTGCTAAAGCAATTAATGGATTGAATGGATGAATTGCTATTTCACGCATCAAATCAGAACCAAACCGGTAATCAATTTCAAGTTGATTTGTGCTAAAATCAATATTGTAAATTTCAATCGAACCGTCTTTGCCTGCACTAATGATTTTGTTTCCTTGATCACCGGTTGCTATAGCGGTAACATCTGCTGGATATGATTTGCCACTAGATACTGTAGAATGCCACCCATAGTCCCCAAGAATAGTTCCGGCTCCATCCATGAATAATATCTTACCAGGGTCTGTCATTCCAGCCGCAACATAAGCACCAGTGGGGGTCCATTGCAAACTGGTTAGATACTGAGGTACAGGGGTATACCAACTAACTGCACCCGTGTCCACAAAAAAGTCAACAATAACTCCTTCAGATGGGCGATTATACGCAATCGTATAAGTTTGAACTATCGGGTTGAAATCAATAGCCCAAGCAGATGATTCTCCACCTGCAATATTCCTATGCCATGTTTGGGCTAGAGATGAGCCCAATACATCCCAACCAGCAACTGTGTCCCTATTTGCTCCAATGGCTGAATCATAATATCGATTTAATGATGCCACAAAGGTTCCATTATCTGAGATTGCACAATCTGTACCCCAATCATTTGTGAAAACATGCGCACTATTAGCAAAAGACCCATCGATGAAAAATGCGGTATCAGCAACAACAATCTCTCCCCCAATATTGGGATCATTGATGTCTCCACAGAATACCAACCGATTGTGATCTAATGTTGAGTCAAGTCCCCACAACCACCCAGAGTAGCCTCCTGTCAAGTTATCAGTCCAATGGCCACTTCGCATTGATGTTGCATTCATAGGCCAGGTTTGACCCGTGTCAATTACTTCGTAACTAAACCATTGAGTCCCGTTATCTGCTGCCAAGACGTGTTGATTATCCAACCAAATAACTTCAACAAGGGAATTTTGATGATTGGCATGGAATATTGTTCGCCCATCACTTGTATTCCAAACTGTCAAGACATTAGAATTAATGTCGACCACTGCAACCAATTCACCATCAGGGGACATATCAACTTCCCATAGCAATCCAGTAGGTTGGGGTTGGTATAGACGTGCAGTCCAACCTGCCCCTACATAGGGAGTTTCAGTTAATGTCCAATTCTGTTGATTGTTGATCTGAGTTTCAGAACTTTCTACATCTGAAAGATAAAATTCATTTTCCAATGGAATCATTGAAAGAATTAACAGTATCAACAATAAAATTGAAACTTGAATTCGACCTCTATCCATATTCTTAGGGACGTGATTTAGGCCTTCAAATCTACTGCGAATTGCATCTGTCACAAAATAAGGACTTCCTAGCCACTCTAAAAGTATGGCTATTTCGATTAAACGAGTATATGCAAGCCATTTACGGCGGTTTGAAAAGGGGTCTTAAAACCGCTTCCTCAACTCTTTTTTGAGGGTAACGGTTATGATACCGACAGCGAGCCTGACATCATGCGCCATCTCATAGACAGGGTATTAGAATTACAAGATGAAGACGAAGAAAGTAGTGTCAGTGTTACTCACAAGGAAAGTCCCGATAACGCTGAACTACATACATTATTGAAGTCATTACAACCACGAATTCGAGTATTCGGTTGTGGAGGCTGTGGAGGAAATACGGTTGATCGTCTAAATGCAGCTGGCTTGCTGGACGAAGAGTCTGCCAGAGGTTATGCAGTAAATACAGATGCACAACACCTGCTGCGTGTAGGCGTCGAAAATAAAATGCTCATAGGGCGTACTGCAAGAGGTCGTGGCGCTGGTGGTGATCCTGAGAAAGGTGAAAAAGCTGCATTTGAGTCTGAACGCACTCTTCAGAAAGCCGTAGAAGATTGTGACCTAGCATTTGTTACTGCTGGATTAGGAGGAGGGACGGGGACAGGTAGTGCCCATGTTGTTGCACGATTAGCTAAAGATGCTGGAGCATTGACCATCGCAGTTGTCACTTATCCGTTTGAATCTGAAGGTACACTTCGAAGGCAGAATGCTGAATGGGGACTAGAACGTCTGCGCGAAGTTTGTGACACTGTTGTCGTTCTGCCAAATGAACGATTGCTCCAAGTAGAAGGTGTTCGTGATTTACCAATTGAAGCCGCGTTTCGTGTGGCCGATGAATTACTCATGAGATCAATTGCAGGTGTTACAGAACTTGTTACGAAAGAAGGATTGGTTAATCTTGACTTTGAAGATCTACGTACTGTTATGCTCAATGGTGGTGGGATGGCAATGATAGGCCTAGGGGAAGCAAGTGGGCCAGAAAGAGCAGTGGATGCAACGTTAGAAGCCTTAGACAGCCCCTTATTGGATATTGATGTAAGTGATGCTCGTGGTGCCTTAGTGAATGTCGTTGGAGGTTCAAATTTGACATTAGGAGAAGCCGAAGCCTGTGCTCAACAAATTCGTGAAAGAATTAATCCATATGCTCGAATAATTTGGGGAGCTACTGTTGATGAGGCAATGGGAAGTGAAATTAGAGTCATGCTAGTCTTAACAGGTGTAAAGTCACAGCAAATATTCGGTGCTGCTGCACATCAGCAACTACGGACTTTACGTAATCGCACAATTGAGTTCGTAAATTGAACAATTAAGAAAAAAAACCGGCGTAGTCGGGCACGGTGTGTTTAAGAGAGGAGGTCAGGTCGCGAGGGACCTCTGAGGTTATCCCATGTCCAGTGAAAGCAAAAGCAATGGTGAGCAAGGCACTTCATTTGAAGGGCGTGTGCAAGCATGGCAAGACAACATAGAATCTGGAGTCCGTGGGTTAGGGAAGGGTTCTTGGGCACGTATTTTGAAGATGGCACGCAAGCCAACTTCGCTTGAATTTAAGCAAACATGTATTGTCTGTGGAATCGGAATGTTTGTGCTCGGCTTTATTGGATTTGTATTACTCGTCTTGATGGACAATGTCCTACCATCTTTCTTTGATTGGTTGACTGGTGGCTATTAAAGGAGTTGAGAAAATGACTGAGCTCGATGAAGATATAGACGTAAACGAAGAAATTATGGAAGAATCAGAAACTAAGAATGAAGTTGTGGTAGAAGATTTCAATATGGATGATTCACCAAAATCTGACGGATTCATTGCATTTGTACGTCATGAAGACAAAGTTCTCCTATTACAAAGAGCCGATTCAGTGGCTGACTTTGCAGGGGCTTGGGATGGTATTTATGGCGTCGGAGATTCAAGAGACATCAATGTCGTTTTGACTAGAATTGAACAAGCGACTGGTATTCCTGCATCCTCTCTAACCCATGTTCGTAGTGGTGCGCCACGTGGTGTAGAAATGGGGAATCGCCTCTTTGATATCCGTCCAATGCTCTTCCTTTCTGAATCAACTGAAGTTGAACCAAAGACATTGTACAAGAGTGCAGATTGGGTCGATCCGGGTTCTATACAAGACAAATCATACAGTGTATCTCAACTTGGACAATTGTATGGAGATGTTTCCGCTTACCTCTACATTGTAAAGACGACTATTGGCCAGGAAGAAAAGGTAGCAAGAGAAATGCAAGCACGCCTTTCTGGAACTGGTTCTCTCCAAGATATTCGTGACGAAATCTATGGTGTATTACATCCATCAGTCATGCGAGGGTACATCTTTGTTGAAGCAAGTGCTTTCCACCACGTTGAGAAATTGATTGGGCGTGCCGGAGATCGAACGACACCATTGAAGAATTGCAGTCGTGTATTGCCTGGAACTGCGCCACTTGGTGATGTCACACCTTACCTTGAACCCAAGGCAGCAACAGCTGGTATCGAAGAAGGAGACATCGTCGAAATACGTGTTGGTGCTTTCAAAGGTGAACGAGCCCGTGTCACAAACATCGCTGAGACCAAGGAAGAAGTCACTGTTGAGCTGTTTGAAGCCGCGGTACCAATCCCGATTACAGTGAGAGCAGATCAAGTGCGCGTCACACAACGCGTGGACTAACTGAATTGAGGCCTCACGCGCGAGTTATATACAGGGAGCAAGTCGGCGAGGCGCTTGAATAGGAGATGAGACCATGTCTGCACGCAATGAAACCCCTCACACAGTACTGAAAACACTCGGTCAAGAGAAGTGTAATGGGTCATGGGATGCATCGACAGAAAACCTCTCAATTCAGCAAGTCATTGAGGTTTCTGAAACCAAAAAGGACAAACTCACAGGTAAAGATCAGAAGGCGCGTGCCTTGGAAGTAATGGGAACATGTGTCTCAATGCGCGTTAATGTAGAAGGCATGCGCCCGAAGGAAGCTATTGCAGCAGTAAAGAACGGAGACTTTGATTCACAATTCAATTAAGAAAAAAAACACGGATTGCGGGAGAGGGGTAACCCTCGTAGACCGCGGGGGTGAAAAAAATGGAAAAAAATATCAGAAAAGCAATCGAGCAAGCACTTGAAGAGGCTCCGGCTCGAAAATTTGTTGAATCGGTGGAATTCGCATTCACCATTAGAGACGTCGACCTAAAGAACCCGTCAAATCGGATTCAAGAAGAAATACGCCTACCGGCTGGTCGTGGGCGAGAACCAAGTATCGCTATGTTCGCAGATGGAGAAATGGCTGCAAAAGCAAAAGATGCAGGTATTGTAGTCATCGATCCTTCACAAATTGAAGAACTCGGAGGTACCCGTCAAAAGGCCCGTAAACTCGCAAGAAAGCACGACTTTTTCCTAGCTGAAATCCCTCACATGGGCCCAATTGGTCGGTTCCTCGGTGTAGTTCTTGGTCCTCGAGGTAAAATGCCTCGTCCAGTTCCACCTGTCGCTGATCCAGCTGCTATTGCAGCAGGTTTGAAGAATGTCGCAATTGTTCGCAGTCGGGACAAAATTACATTTCACACTGTTGTCGGTACACGAGATCAAGGAATTGATGCTCTAACAGAGAATGGTATAGAAGTCTGGAAGCGAGTCACAAGTAAGTTAGAACGCGGCAATGGTAACATTCGTTCATTCTACGTCAAGACGTCTATGGGGCCATCTGTCAAAGCTGAGGTGACACTATGATACCAAAGGTTGCACCTTGGAAGAAAGATCGCGTTGGTGTACTAACTGACTTGCTAAAGCAAGAAGGTGTAGTCGGTATTATCGATGTTGAAGGAGTACCTGCAACTGCAATGATTGGTATGCGAAATACACTTCGTAAACAAATGACTCTAACAATGGCAAAGAAAACACTTGTGCGTCGCGCATGGAAGAAAGCCGGACTAGGCGAGGAAGGACTTGATGAACTCCTTGATGGTGTTAGACTACCCATGCTTGTTCATTCAGATTCAATGAATGCTTTCCAACTCTATGCTGAATTAGATAAAACTCGTACTGGTCGAGCTGCTAAGGGTGGAGACATTGCTCCTAATGACATTATTATTGAGGAAGGGCCCACTACTTTCCCACCAGGCCCAATTGTTGGTGAATTCAACTCTGTAGGTATCCCTGCGAAAATTGACAAAGGCAAGGTTGCAATTGTCAAGACTGTTACTGCAGTCGAGAAAGGAGAAGAAATCAGTGCGGATTTAGGATTAATGCTTTCTAAATTAGATATCAATCCAATCGAAATCGGTTTGATTCTTTCTGGTGCCATTGAAGGTGGCATTTTGATGCCTGCTGATGACCTTAACCTCGATCTGGATGGCTTCACGGCCTCGGTCAAGACGGCCACAAGTGGCGCGTTCAACGTCGCTTGCAACATTGGATGGTTCACAAACGAGACTGTCACAGCCCTGCTCTCAAAGGCAGTTGGAGAGGCTCTTTCAGTGGCTGTCGAAGCTGGCATTCCAAACAGCGAAACAATGCCCATACTAATCAGTCGGGCTCATTCGCGCATGTTGTCTGTCGCAGGACAAATGGATTCCTCTGCATTGGATGAAGACTTAGCCAATGCACTAGGCTCTGCAGCAACCGCTGCAGTAGCTGCCCCTACTTCCAATGAGGCACCGGCTGAAGAAGCCGTTGCTGAAGAGGAAGAACCTGAGGAAGAGGCTACCTTCGGTGGCCTAGGGGACATGTTCGGTTAAATCGAACTAAAATAAAATAAAAAAGGTGAAAAAAAATGGAATACGTATATGCTGCTATGATGCTGCATTCTGCAGAGAAAGAAATTGATGAGAAGGCTGTTGGCGCCGTACTGAAGGCTGCTGGCGTAAAGGCTGATGACGCACGTGTGAAAGCACTAGTCGCTAGTCTAGCCTCCGTAGACATTGGAGAAGCTATGAGCCAGGCTATTGCGGCACCCGCTGCAGCAGCGCCTGCTGCCGCAGCTTCCGCTGGTGGTTCAGATGCTCCAGCCGCTGAAGAAGCAGCAGCTGAAGAAGCAGAAGATGAACCTGCAGCTTTCGAAGGTCTCGGCTCTCTCTTTGGCTGAAACTCTTGCAGAAGCATAATCTAAACACACAAGATTACACTACCCACGTGATGGGGCGCTCCCGAGCGTTTGTTGGCCGTCTGATCGATAGATTGGACAGTTGCCGGGGCGGCCATTCACCCGCGCCTCGTCCGGCATAACCCGGTACTGTGCCCCATCTACGTGGATTTTTTTTATAGCGAATGATTTCTTGTTCCTGCGACATCCTCATGACCAAGTGGCATTAGTCAGTTACATGGCACGGCCACGAAGAGTGACTTTGGAAGTTTCAATCACTCCAACACAAGCGATCCGTGCCTTCAGAGAACTTGCTGATGAAGCCAATTGGGATTGGGAGCGAGAAGAAGGTAGCCGAATGGTAGATCGGTGGATGATTATCATGCCCCTCACTCGTTCAACGCGAAGTTTCCGTCTAGCTATTACAACTGGAGAAGGCACTGGAATTATCCTAACAGCATGGGAAGAAGTTAGTGGTTCTAGAGGGGGAGTTTCAAAAGTCGAATGGATAATTCCAGGGCATTTAACGAGTGGACCATTGCATCAATTAATCGAAGCATGGTCTGCAAAGCACCCAAGATGCCCATGGAGATGGAGCTTTGGAGAACGTTCGCTTATTGGTTTCTTGTTACCTGTTTGGCGAAGAAGTCGTCGGGATTTTCGTAAATTTGGAATCGATACTCGCAGACGCAGTTGGCCGTTACAAGCAAATTGGCCACCTAGTGATTGGCCCGATGCAAGAGAAGAGGAATGAAAAACTCACAGAAGGCAGGTTCATCAACCATTCACTTACTGAGTGTCATGAGGGGAGTTCATGGATGCGGACACAATCATCTCGAAATGGTTCTCCACACGTGAACAAAAGATTACTTGGGCCGTGAGTTTGGCTTTCCTTCTAATCTTCCCACTATATTTCTCAAACATGGCGGCTTTCCTACCAGGAAATGCTGTTGTCGATGACACCGGTGGCTCAGGAAGTTGGGATGTCAAATTTACAGAAACTGTTGAGGACGAAGATTCAGAAACAATTGAGGGGATGGAAGATGCAGAAATCTTTGAATTGGAATTTTCCTATGAGGATTTAACATCCAATTTAGCCTATGTCAAAATTACGGTATCCCACGATGAAAGTAACGAAAGGGGGCCTGATCCTTCTCCTGGCCCAATACCGGATGTCACTCCTTCTTGGCCTGTACAATGCGATACTGTCGATGTTGAAATTGATATGAGTGACATCAATGGATATGTGGAAAATGGTAGTACAACTTCTAGTTCATCATCTGATTGCCCCAGTGAACAGGTTCTTTTCATTTACATGATACAAAATTACACTGGTATGAATTACAATACAAAGGGTTCGAAAAATTCTATTCTCGCTTCATATGATGATGAAGGGTTGGGCCGAGGAGATTGGTATGGTGAAATCGAATTAACAGTGAATACCGGTGGCCCGAATGGCCCTACTGGCAATCGAGACAATGGAGAAGATGTTACAGTCAGTTGGGAAATAGTGTCAACTGTAGTTGAAGTAACAAAATCTGTCGAAGACGTCGGTGCCGAAGTTTAATCCAACGGTACAAACGCTGTTAAACCAGTTCTTAATGGGGTATTCATGAACGACGGCTTAGCATGGTTTATATTTGCAGGAATTCCCATGTTAATGTGGATTATTGGATCCTCGTTGAAAGTGATAAAACAATGGGAGGGTGCTGTTGTTTTCCGCCTTGGTGTATGCAAAGGAGTATTGAAACCTGGACTTCGAACAGTACTTCCATTCGTTGACAAACTTGTCCGCTGGGATATTCGAATGCTCATCAATGACGTACCAGGCCAATCCGTTGTGACTAAGGACAATATTTCACTAACAATTGATGCTGTTGTTTTCTATCGTGTGCGAAATCCTATGGATGCTGTGAACAAAGTGACCAATGCACGTGAGATGATTGCAATGGCTGCACAAGGTGCACTTCGTGATGTCATTGG
>Ga0066836_10000024_pt1 | contig 60659 bp, 30 predicted proteins | sample ETNtaG_18_FD_71568 | JGI IMG/M metagenome (GOLD analysis project Ga0066836, IMG submission 71568) | Marine microbial and viral communities from oxygen minimum zone, Eastern Pacific Ocean - ETNP201302SV91 | ecosystem: Environmental > Aquatic > Marine > Oceanic | place: Pacific Ocean: Eastern... | reverse complement strand
CTCTGCGTTTCATTTCAATACCGCCACAATTGTCGCAAACTCCTGCAGATATTGTTGGGTTGAAGGTATCATGATACACTGATGCGCAACTAGCACAAGTAAAACGTCCACAAATTCGATCTACTATTTTTTCATCCGGTACTTCAATTGCAATGACGACTTCTACGTCGGCAATTTTTGATAGGGCCTCTGCCTGAGCAATTGTACGAGGGAATCCATCGAATAGTACTCCTCCAATCGCATCTGATTGTTGCAACCTTTCTTCGATTAATCCAATGATGATGTGGTCTGGGACTAACGCCCCTGATTCCATGTATCCTTTAGCCTCATGACCCAAAGCAGTCCCAGCAGATAACGCTGCTCTAAGCATATCACCTGTCGAAATTTGGGGTTTCCCTGTAGCTGAAACAATATTGCCGGCTTGAGTCCCTTTACCTGCCCCAGGCGGTCCGAACAACACCAATGATGAGGCCATGGCTGGGCGAACTTGGCACACTTCTTGAACTCAACGGAGCCCTACAGGCTCACTCAAGTCTGTCCTGTACGTTCCAGATACTCTTTCCCGTAATGCATCCATTGCTCCATTGTCCAACCGTCAGGAAGACCACCTGGCGGCAATGGTGGCCCACCAATGGGGGCAACTGGTTCAGGAGGGAGTCCCGCGGGAAGGATACTTGGGGATGGAGGTAGGCCTGAGGGTAAAGCACCCATTCCAGGTAAAGCGGGTAATGGAAGTGGTTGTGGTGCACTTTGAGCCAATGCTGCATCAATCTCTGCCTGAGATACTGCTCCGGATGTTTGGTCGTTGGGTGATGCACCCATGTCTAGTGCAGCTGCTCGACGTGTTTCTTGGTTTCCAATAATTTCGCCAGTGGAAATCAACTCTTCACCTTTAGAAATCCCCGTATCTCGGCCTCTAAGTCGGATTATTCCAACACCGAGTAATGCAACTATGGCACCTACAATAAGCACAATCGCCCATGCTGGAAGGCCTAATGATTCTAACATACCAAGTAAGCCTCCTGCTTCTTCACCGCTAGCAGATGTGACATTCAGTATTGCATCTGTAGATACTGCCCCGGCATCCGATTGCGGAGTCACTGTTGCATTAATCCAAACATTCTCGACTCCGCGATAGGTTCCTGTACTGATTAATTTGAAGGATACAACTGCTGTTTGTCCTGGTTCAAATAGACTCCATTCGACTCGATCCAGAGTTAACTCAAGATTCGATGGGCTTTCGACTGATAACATTACCGAGCAAGGAGAATTCCCGAAATTACTAACTGTCAGGTTTCCTTCGACTTCGGCGCTTTTAGCGACATCAATTTGGAGATCCAAATCGTGCTGCAAATCAATCCAGACACTTGGACTGACCACAACTCCCAATTCTGCTGTTTTCGATATCTGCACATCTCCACTTAATGTCTCAGCGTCAATCAGAACAATTACTGAATCTGCAATACCTGAAGATGTCCCTGAAGCAATTGTCAAAGCGATTGTTACAGTAACAGTACCCGCTTTTGGCAAAAGAGTGGGCTTGACTGTAATGAATGACAAATTCCATTCATCAGGTAGAGTTCCCACACCCCAGTCTAATCGGAGTGGTACATTCCCAGTATTCTCTAACAAGATTGTTGCAGTCCCTGCAGTTCCTATTTGGGAATTTATCGTGCCAGAATCTGGGAGAATTACCGAAAAATCAGCACTTTCATCAACCAATATCCGTGTTTGGTTTGTGATGAATTCAGATGCTGAACGTTCTGTACGGAAATTGATTTGATTTGAATCTCCTCTCGCCGCATTCGTCGGCACCCACATTTCAATGAGTATTGTTTGAACCTCCCCAGGGGAAAGGTCCAGTGTTAATACACGTGAATCTGTTTCGACACCGACCGTCATTTGCATTGCCCATGTGGCTTGTGCAGGAGATGCTCTAACTTCGAGAGTGATTTCGATATTTCCTAAATTCTCAATAACGAGTGAGTGATTAATCTGATCACCATTCAGGGCGATGGTATCAGGAGCTGTTGCTGCAGGGCCTAATGCTGAACCATCAGTTCCATACAGATCCACAGAGAATTCACGACTGACCCAAACTTCAACACCGTCAACTGGAGATTCTGTGGTTGATTTTGTTGGATCTACCAAACTTGAAGTCACACATGTGACATCTTCAACTGTACCTGCTGCAGGAAGTCCATTTACGATATTTGGAACTCGAACTCTGACTTGTACAGGTAAGAATTGCATTCTAGCTAATGGTTCCAATGTTAGAGATGATGAATTCCCAGAGCCCAATTCAATTTGCCATCGATTTGGTGTATCACAAGATATCTCGTAAACAGTATCGCCATTTCCTGTATTCAATACTGAAAGGGAAAATGATGCGAAATCACCTGGCTTTGCACCCAGATCTACATCGCCTGCAAGAATTGTTTGAATTCCTTCAACCCGCAATACTTCTAATTCCAATCGAACAGAATGGGATACTGTGGGGTTCGTTCGATAGAACGCGAGTACATCGACAATGTATGTGCCAGGCAGAGCGTACTTGAAAGTACTAAGATCGGCATCATTGTCCCGGAGGGTGACTGTTACATTCGTTGAATCCGATGTGCCTCCTGAAGCATTTAGCATGAAAGGGCCTGTCGCTGAAAGAAATTTTTCCCAATCATCTTGCGGTGCATCTAACACACCTCCTTCTCGAAGTAATTGGACAGGGGTCACTGTCAATTCAATATCTTCCTGATTTGTGCCTTCATTCAACAGAGTAAGGTCCCAAGAAATTTCAGAAGCAGTAGAGGGGTCCAATTGACGCTTTCTTGCAATTTCTAACTCAGATGAATCAGTTGGCAAACTTCCATCTTCGCTCCGAGGAGTAACTCTGACACCAATTGCCGTTACATTCAGGTCAAGATATCCCACGTTGTTGTTTGTCCCATTTACTTCGTCATTCATTTCGGTGACATTGTTAGTCACATCTAAAGTTAAACGGATTTGATGGACCCCGGTGGTAGTAAAACGCTTTTGGAATGAAAAGGAATCACTAAAACCACCTCCTAAACTATTGCGCGTACCTGACCAAAGGACCACGTTATCAGTGACATCTTCTACAAGAACTTCGTAATCACCAGATGCCTTTGGAGCCTGATTTAACCAGGACATCCTAAGTAAAACGTAGTCATTTTCCAATGGAGTGACTTGACTAGCCCATACTGAACCATCGTATACGGCCAAATCGCTCATCTGGTTTTCATTTCCTACAGCGGTAACCACCAAGGAATATCCTTGAGAATAACCACCTGCATGGCTAACTGCAATTTGCCAATCACCTGTTGCTCCAGAATTTAACCTGACCCGTTCTACATTGTTTAACGAATCTGAAGAGCCTCCAGATGTAGAAAACCCACTTGCAAAATCATTCCCTTTGTACACAGTACCATCAGGAGATGTCACAGTTAAATCAAGGTCATTGACCAACCTCACTGAAGATTGGGATGCACTAGCTGAACCTTCTTGGTCATTCCACACCATGGTTACATCTAATCCAAAACTTCCATCAATCGCATATGTGTACACATAGGAATGACCTGGAGATAATGATTGACTTGAATCGAAGAATATATTCTTGGCAATCACACCATCACGTGGATAGATACTCTGCTCCAAATCAAGTTGGCCCCAACCTTCGTCCATGTTAGGAATGTCAGATGTTCCGAGATCTTTTGCTCCATTGATCAGAACCGCTTTGATTAGGGCACTATCTGGATTGGATATTCCCAACTCTTGTCGAAGGAATTGCCGAGCAAGTAATGAGGCGCCTGCAACAACAGGAGTGGCCGCAGAGGTCCCATCTGCCGACATATACAGAGGTGTATTTGTTCCAGAATGTCGTGCACTAGAACATGACCAACCTGCGGGGCTTTGTGCTTCCAATGCCCTTGCAGAGCAAATTTGGACACCTGGTGCAACGATATCTGGCTTAATCCTACCATCTGCAGTTGGGCCTATACTAGAAAATGATGCAACTTGACCTACGGGTGACGTGCCCGGTCGACCAGTGGTGGACGCCCCTACAGTCAAGACATTCTTTGCAGTTGCAGGAGGTGAAACTGAAGAGGACCCCTGTGATCCTTCATTGCCTGCTGCAAAGAGAACCAAGAAATCGTCATAGTCATTCAAGAATGTGTCAGCAGAGCGAGAATCGGATGTATACTGACCATAGGATGATTGAGCCCCCCAAGAATTTGTTTGCATCCTAGCAGCATTCTGCCATGAATGGCGGAACATATCATACAAAGAACCCCAACGGGCTAATTGTCCGGTTTGGTCATATTCCAATTGATAAAAATGGAATGTTGAACCTGGTGCCATCCCGGTTACTGAACTATCACCTGCTCCATCACCCAGCATAATTGCAGCAACGTGTGTACCATGTCCAGAGTGGGCATCGGCAGCAGATGAATCAGGACCGAAATTATGGTAGATTCCTCTCACTCTATTGTTGAAGTCCCCATGATCATCATCCAGCCCTGAATCGGAAAGTGAACCCACTTCACCAGTCCCATCTAGGCCACCATTGTGATTGACTACAGCATCAATCTTTGAGATACTGCGAGCATAATTGTTCACGATTTCTATTGGAGAATGAGGTTCAGTAAACAACAATCGGTGATCACGGGCAAGTGCTGGTAATAAAGTGGAATCAATCCCAGTAACCTGGCAAATCCAATTATCGCATCGAGCGAAGTCTGCCCCGGCCGATATCAATTGCGACTCAAGTTGAAGGACTTCTGAATTAGGTAAATCGGGCACAGGTGTCAAATCCAGATCGATGCTTTGTCCAGGAATTACATCATGTAATGAGTGATGTAGCCTCCATGCTGGGTGTTGAGATCCGACCCAGCGAACTTCAGGGTTTTCCGATAAGGTAGTGATAGCTGCTGCTCGTTCTGCGGCTCCGGTTGGTAATCGCAAAATCCACGCATCTTCCGGTAATGTGTCAATGATTGTCGCCGACACACTATTTGCAACCGATTCCGCGAGCTCTCCATTTCTAGTTTCAAGTTGTATTATGAGAAAACCTGTTGCAAATGGATCATCCATTGCGTAGAGCCCTTCAGGTATGTCAGGATTCTCTACAAGTGGGTCGAAACTTCCGGTTTGAACCCATAGTAATCCAGAACCATTGCGGATAATTACATTTGGACCTGGAGTTGCAGAAGAGGGAAACCAGTGTTCGGCTGCTTCCTCAGCAGACCATTCAACTACCGCATCAGTTTGCAGTCCATCGCTTCCACCCTCATTTGAATGTATTGAGGTCCATGGATAAGCGACCATTAGAAGAACCAAAATAACTGGAAGCCAAACCCGACGCATGCATCTACGACAGCCACTCCCCTTTTGATGGTTGACGCCCGTAGGGCGTCTGAAGCATCGGCAATTAACAGCCGTAATATGCCGAAATTGCAGCATCAGTTTTTGCGACAGATGCCCGCCAATCAGATTCTGTTCCCATCAAGGCTCGAATGCAATCAACGTTCTCGGGAATCACGTCACTTTCTTGATGGATTGCTTGGAAATAATACAGCCTATTCTCAACTAGTTTTACTCCATCTTCCCAGACGAAAATCTCGTGCAAATCCCCCCACTTCCGACCAATGTCGCGTGCCATTTCCATGACCTCCGCTGTTGTCGGCATTCGGTTTTCGGCTCCATTCATGACAATGACCCGAGGGGTACTTTTCCACATATCCAAAATAGACTCCGTAGTCAAGCCGTGACTAGGAGGTAAATCTGCAATTATTGCATGCATGTGCATGATAGTAGTGGGCACTGCAACTGCAAGACTGTTGATTTCAATTTCAGGCTTGACGGTCATTACATCAGGGCCATGATGACTGGGTACTTTCAACACAGGTTTGATGGCGTTAATCGGTCCTTTCCCTGAGTCTCCTGGGTCAGCAGCTCTACGGATCATTGTGCACTCAACTTTCAGACTCCCGCAGTGTTCATACAATGGTACCAATGTTCGAGAAAGTCCTGTTGTATTACATGATACAACTCGCGTACCATCAGCATTCAAATTCGCGGAATGATTCGCTGATGAAGTATAGGAAAGACCGGTTAAAACATGCTTCTCACCCCCTTGGAACATATGTTTGATTCCTGCTGCCTTGTACTTGGCGAGATTTTCGGCTCCAAGCTTCCCTGGACTGCAATCTACAACAACATCAGCAATTGCCAAAAGATCCGAAAGACCTCCGGAGCAATCATATCCTTGTTCGCCAAAGCGAGAAATGCGATCTGCATCATCAAATGTACAATATAATGGAAACCCTTTCTTCACTGCCAAATCACAGCCAAAGGATGGACCTGTTTTTGTCACACCAACAATTTCCATGTCTGCTTGCGCGTCCACCGCGTCTGCAACCCGTTTTCCGATTGTCCCATATCCATTAATTGCGACTTTAATCATCTCTAATACACTCCGATTACGTTAATTTGGCGGCGAATGACGGTGCCCTAAGAACATACCCCGTGCCCCCGTAGGGGGCTCGGAATCGAAATGTGGCCACTATTTAGAGGGGTTCGCATTAAGTCAGGGTCCGCCCCGCAGAGGTTTTGAGGGAGTTAGATGGCTGATGAAATTTCAAGGAGTTTGAAGCTAAATCGAAACCTGACTAACAATTTAGAAAAGGCCATACAAATGGACCGCGCAATCAAAATCGGGTGGGGGTCTCAAGGTGACGCCAAGCCTAAGGAAGGCGAAATTGGGATAGCCCCACACTTGCCAGAAGGGGCACGAATCCGTCTCCTCGGTAATCTCGGAGATTTTACCTCAGCCTGCTCAAAAGGGGGGACTTTCACTTTGGAAGGAAATGCCTTGGGTTGGTTTGGCGCATGGAATTCAGGAGGGACTCTGGTTGTCGAAAGAGATGTTGCGTCACGCTGTGGACATGGGATGTCTGCAGGCAGAATTTTTGTTCACGGTAGCGTCACTGACGATGCTGGCGGCAGTATGTCTGGTGGCGAATTGATTGTGAGAGGGCATACTGGCCGTCGCCTTGGCATTGGAATGGCTGATGGGCTGATAGTAGTCATCGGTGATTGCAATGCCGATGCAGGTCAAGGTATGACTGGCGGACGAATTATTGTAGATGGGAGATGTCTACCTGAGGGTGAAGGGGCTAAGCAACGTCAACTCACAAAAGCTGAACACAAAGAAATCAGTGGACTTCTCAAGGAACATGATCAGAAGATTTCTACTGATGCTATCGTAATCGAATCGGATAGTGACAACACAATTCCATCTAATGCCCCTGAAGAAGTTGTTTGGGGCGATTTTAGTGACATTGGAATCATGAGTGGAGACACACCACTCGATACATCATCCCCGATAGATGTCATTACTCTCATGACACGTGGTGAAGAGGATGAAGGGATTGTATTCCCATTACCCGTCCTGCCTCGTGTCGATTCAGGAAAGGGACTCAATGGATTATTACTTTCAAATCAACCTTGCTTGGTGAAATCTGATCCACGACCAATAGACATTGTATGTATTGATTCGGAAAATATTCTCCATGCTGATTCATTGTTATCCGCAGGAGGTGGTTTACTCCTAGATCTCGATGGATTACCACCACTTTTCGATGGTGAAGTTGCAGGCCTACTTACTGCACTCCGATGCCACCTTGGAGAAGAGTTTCCAGTATTAATTGCAGGTAGGGTTGACCGAGTCAACAACTTACACAGAATGGCTAGTGACCAAGAGATTGATGCTGTTCTAATTCGTATTGCAACACCGGCAGCAATGAGTGCTGCAGCAACCTTACCGCGGGTTGGATTGTCAGCAAGGGACGCAGGGGTTACTGATTCGGTCATCCAAATATTGGACTTACCTTGGAATGCAAAATCTGATGATGTGGTTATATCAATTGCAGCGGGTTGTGGACTCATATCGGCAGATCCATTTTCGGAATTAGAAAGCATTCCTAGTACACAGAAAGCGCGGGCTGAAGCATTGGAATCATGGCTATCATCTTTTGCAGCAAATCTTCGCGGACGGATGACTGACTTGGGAATCGACGCTTTGGAGAAACTCACAAGAAGGAACTTACGTGCTTTGGAACATGAAACTGCTGCGCAGAGTGGATTGCGACTCGCAGGCTATGATCGGCCTCTGCCACAATGGCTCGGCCAGTGAGGAATAATAATGCCTACCGTGACTTATGATCATGAAACCTTACGTGCCATTCAGGCACGATTTGGGATCGAGCATGACCCTGATTTGTGGGAACAACTACTATCCAATATCGGGTGTGTTGTAGAGGCCTGTGATTCAAAGGAAATTGAGATCGAAGTTTTCCCAGATCGCCCAGACCTTCTGTCCCCTGAAACAATTACACATGCGGCAAGATCATTCCTTCATGAGCAAGATGCAGAGCCTGATTTGAATACTAAAGATGGTGATGTTGTTATGACTGTCTCTGAAAGTCTCGCAGACGTACGGCCCGTGATATTAGGTGCGGTTGTCCGAGGAGTCGATACGGGTGACAATTCTGCAGAGAAGGATGCGTTCATTCAAGCTCTAATGGATCATCAGGAGAAATTGCATTTTAGCCTAGGGCGAAGAAGAAGAAGGGCATCGATTGGCGTCCATGATTTATCGACACTTATTGCCCCATTCCGAGTCATCACAGTTCCAGACTCCTATTCATTTACCCCCCTAGCTATGACAGAGAGGATGAGTATTCGAGAAATTCTAGAATCGCATCCAAAGGGTGTTGATTATGCACACCTTCTCGACGGTTTTGAACAATTTCCAGTGATTATCGATGCAGCCGATAGAGTACTATCATTCCCACCTATCATTAATGGAGACCACACTACAGTGACTGAATCAACCACTGATTTCTTCATTGATGTAACTGGTTGGGATCAGCGAGCATGTGAAGCCAGCCTCATGTTGATTTGTCTAGCATTTGCATCGCGCGGCGGAACTGTTGAAACAATCGAATTAACCGACTGTTCAGGCAATACCTCTCGTTGCCCGAATGGCAGGGCACGTCGTGTCAGCCTTCCAAAACGATTGTTAGAAGAATTGCTTGGTCGTGAATTTAGTAAGCACGAGATTAGTGCAGCGATCAATCGCATGGGTGGCCGATTTATTGAGATGAGGACGGTTACAGATGGTCCTAGAACTGTAGAAAGAATGGCCGACGCGGCAATAGGTGAGCAAGAATACATTATCGAAATGCCACGATGGCGTGCTGATTTATTGCATCCTGTAGACTTAGTCGAAGAAGTTGCAACTGGAATTGGTTACGAGGATTTGGGCTCTTCATTATCCGGGCAATCGAAGGCAGGAATCCCATTATCTTCATCTCATTTTCATCGGAGAATTCGCGAATCAATGCAAGCGAATGGACTCCAGCAAGTTACTTCTTTGACACTAGCGAATGAACGTGATCAATTCGATAAAATGCGCGCACCACCCTCTAATGAATTTACTACAATTCACAACCCCATTACTGTAGATCACACGATGATGAGGCAACATGTTTTACCATCTCTGATGAATTTACTCGCAGCCAATAGACATCATGAATTACCCCAGAGGGTGTATGAATTAGGGACGGTTGTCAGAAATCATCACAACGCTAGCAGAGTTGCATGGGCTTGCGCAGAAGTTGGGACTGGATTCACTGCAGCGAAAGGTTTGGCCCAAGCATTGCTCCGTGACCTTGGTGCAATCTCTCGCGACATCCCAATTCGCTATGAATCTCTAACTGAATCTGATGGCGGACCATATCTAATTGGGCGAGGTGCAAAGGTCATCGTCAACAACGAGTGGGTCGGTTGTGTTGGTGAAATCGACCCTAGTGTTTCATTTGAATTCGGCCTCAAAGTTCCGATTCAAGCTGGTGAATTTGATGTGGTCGCATTACAACGATTGATCCCCGATCCAATTCTATGAATGCACACCGGACCCCAACCGATTAAACGGTTCGATTTGCCCCCAAGGCCATGCGTGGCCGTGCACTAGTGCTCGTACTTACCTTGCTCTTGATGAGTTGGGCACCGGCCACTATGAGCCTCGAAGAGGCTCTTCCTACGCGTGAGACTCCTGCTGATGGGACCTATGATGTGCTAATGTTGGGCAATTCCTACACCTCGCAAAACAGTTTGAGTTCTCGCGTTCAAGCCCTGTTTGATGCTTCGGGATCTTCAGCAAGCCTTTCCGATTTAACTGGTGGTGGAATGAAATTGTACCAGCATGCCGATAATGCAGAAACATCGGGAAACCAATGGAATACTGCATTGACAACCAATCAATACGATTTTGTCATTCTACAAGATCAAAGCCAAGTTCCTTCTTTCCCCACAACTGAATCTATGTGGCAGAGTTCCAAAAATGGAGCTGTTAGACTTGACTCTATGATAGAATCTGCAGGAGCAGAAACCATATTTTTCATGACATGGGGCTATCGAAATGGAGATTCTAACAACGCTTGGTTGAACCCAGATTACCCCACAATGCAAGCCAACCTTGAATCCGGCTACAGAATGTATGCAGAAAATGTCACTACAAGTGACAGGCAAGCGTACATTGCCCCTGTTGGGTTAGCTTTCAAAGTGATTTATGACGACATTATTGCTGAAGGGGGTACCCCAACAGATTCTGGAACTCTGTTCCACAACCTGTATTCCAATGATGGATCACATCCGTCAACACGAGGGACTTATCTCGCAGCCTGTGTAATGCATTCAACGGTTACTGGTGATTCATCAATCGGATTGCCTGACCAATTTGGTCTTGATAGTAATACTCGGCTCAAACTTCAACAAGCAGCGGATTCAGTGGTTTTCAATGAAAATTTGAATTATGTTTACCCTTGGCAAAATGAAGGAGTGGGTTCTGCAAGCAACATCTCATTTGGCAGCCAATCTGGTTCCAATTTCATCATGGAGCCTGGAATTTCAGCAGGAATTGCAGTTAACATTTCAAACAATGCTTCTTTCACTGATTTGGTCAACATTCATCTGATTAGCGACACAGGATGGAATACTTCATGGAGTAACGGTGATGGAAATCCAATGAATGGATACAACCTATCACTTGCATCTAACGAACTGCAATGGGTTGAGTTTTCAATCGGGGTCCCACTCATCCAATTCGGTCAACCTTTGGCGTACTCTCAGCACACTTTCACAGTGCGAGGAATAAGTGGTCACGATGGCGCCATCATAGAATGGACATTTACAATCGAAGTGTTGCCGTGGCATGGAGCTGAAATACCAATTCAACCCGAAAACGCAACGGTCGATCCTGACTTGAAAGTAAGAGTCCCTGTTTCCGTCCGAAATCTAGGGAATGAAGCGAAAACATTGGCTGTCCGAATTCGACCACTGAATTTCCAACAACAACCCATCTCAGGCCAAGATTGGGCAATCTCATTCCAAGAAAGTGGGTGGTCAGTTGGGATTTTTGAATTATACAATGTCAATGGATTAGGGCCCTATTCAACAGGGACTGTTCAGCTTGAATTCGATGCACCCCTAGCGCCCTCAGGGACAAGGTGGGTCGAATTCAGCACATGGAGCGTGGGCGCTCCAAGCCAAATCTCGACTACGATTCTCGAAGTATCAATTCAACGAACTCGAGAGTTAACAATGGATGTCGAGCATGATTGTGATATGCTGAATCCTGGCGGAGGTTGCTCTGGAACAGTTACTGTGCAAAATTTGGGTAATTTTGAAGATACGTTTGAAATTATTCGAGGAATACAAGAATGGACAGAATGGCTCGATTTACAATTTGATTCAACACAGTTTTCCATTGCAAAAGGTGAAACTGTAACCACCAGTTTCAATGTTCAAATTGCAAATGGTTTACTTGCAGGCGATATTGGAACTGCGCTAATTGTTCTAGAATCTTCAGGTGGCTTTCAAACAATTACCGAATCAATCAGCGTCGAGGTTGATGCAATTTGCGATTGGATAATCGTTTCAAAAACCGAATCAAGTGATGATTTGGACAACATCACAATCGCCTACACTTTACGTAATGTTGGCAATACTCCAGATGGGCTGGATGTTACGCTTTCAACGAATCTTTACCAATCTTCTAGTCTAATACCTCCACTGAATAGCGTGTGGGAAAGTCCAACAAATACTCCAAACAATTTCCTCCTACACGACGTACCTGTGGACTCTACAGTCACGTTCAGAGCATGGATCCAATTACCCAACGAGCCTCCCGTCGATGATGTCGCGACAATTGAAATCGAAATGCATAGTGAACTTGACCCGAGTATTTTCATTACCAACCAAAGTAGTTACGAATACAAAGGGAGTGGCTGGGACACTAACCAAAATAACACACGTTCTGAAGATGATATATTTGCAAAAATTGAAACTGTATGGCTAAATTGGCACCATGTTTTCATCTCAATTGTTATCATATTGGTTGGTAGTATCGGATTGTTCAAAGCTGTCGAATATCGGCAACGTAAGGATGCAGAATGGGATACATTGCATCACAACGAAGAGGTTGTTCCTGAAAAGCCGGAAGATTGGATGGACAAGTTTGATTCAAAGGAAGAGAAGAACATACCTGTTGTCGCAAGTCCCGGAATTTCTGCAGATGTATTTGAGGCCACATTCAAGTTAAAGTCGTCTCCAAAGGCAGCACGAACTGGACCAAGTGAAGAAGTTGTCAATGCTGCACAGACTGTGCTTGCCCATCATGACCAAAGGGCCGACTATGCGGCTCTAGAAGAATTGGCAGAAGATTTGTTGGATGAAAATATACCGCATACTGCAAATGAAATACTTCCTGAGGCCAAGGATGAAACAAGTAGAACCATTCGTCATTCACGAGATGAGCGAGTTAAGTCAAATCGAACAGGCAGTGATGAAGACCTTGACCTTGAACTTTGAGTGATAGTATGTGGTGTATTGGGATTGATGAAGCGGGAAGAGGTCCAGTCATTGGACCATTGGTAGTTGGTGCCTTGCTTATCCCTGAATCAGATCTTGCTTTACTAAAGGATATTGGAATTACCGATTCAAAATTAATCCCATTGGAGCGACGCTTAGAATTAGATAGTTGGATTCGAGAAAATGCAGAGAAGCGGGGATGGGGATTTGAATTGCATGTTTCTAAACCATCGGATATTGATCGTGCTTTGACTACAACCAATTTAAATGAACATGAAGTTTCAATTTTTGCATCACTAGCACGGAAGTTACGGCCAGAGAATGAAGGTGGTGAATTACAAGTCGATGCCTGCGATGCAGATGCAGGGAGATTTGGAAACAATATTGCCACTCGTTTACCAGATTGGCCGTGGGAGGGGTGGAGCATTGACAGTCGCCATGCTGCAGATTTACATTTCTTGGCAGTGGGAGCGGCTTCAATATTAGCCAAAGTAGCTCGCGACAAAGCAATTGAAGAAATATCCGAAGAGGTTGGTATTGAAATTGGATCTGGTTATCCATCCGACCCAGCAACGATTTCTGCAATTCCTCAGTTAATATCAGGTGAGAGTCCCCATACTTGTTTACGCTGGAAATGGGCAACTGTTGAAACTGCATGGAAAAATATGCATGGAACCTCCGTACCATCCCGACCAATTGACTCCGATGCTGCTCCAACTGCCCAACGTACGTTGTTTTGAGACCGAAATTGCCCGAATGGTCAAGAACGGGCGGCAATCGAGGCAGGTTATGGGCGACCCACTTGACCCCGAAGTCGAAGCACTTCTGCGCAAGTATGCTTTGCAGAATGCCCTCGAATACGAAGGAGTTGGGCAAGTTGGTTCCGTCATGGGTCGAGTCATGGCAGAAAATCCAGATTTGCGAGAGATTGCAAAGACGCTTTCTGGACACATTGCTACGGCCGTAAATGAGGCTAATTCACTAGCCACCAATCAAGGATTAGAACACATTCGTAGCTTGCTAGAAAATGAATCACCCGATGCACTGGAAAAACGTACGAAAGAGCGGCGAGAGGGATTACCCCCACTACCGAATGCAGTAGATGGAGATGTTGTACTGCGTTTTGCTCCCAATCCAAATGGGCCACTATCATTTGGCCACGCAAGGGGTGTAGTCATCAATTCGGAATTGGCTAGAATGCATGATGGCATTGTGATTTTAAGATACGATGATACTGATGCCAAAGTTAAGCGTCCAGACCCTGCTGCATACGACTTGATTGAACAAGACTTCACTTGGTTAACCGGTAAAGAACCTGACCGAATTATTCGGGCTTCTGATCGAATGGGAACTTATCTTGACTATGCAGTTAGGGCCATCTCAGAAGAATTTTCATACGTGTGCGAATGCAGTGCTGAATCATTCAAAGAGAATCGTGTAACTAAAACAAATTGTCCTTGTCGCGATAGGAGTAAGGAAGACAATCTTGCATTGTGGGAAAAAATGAATGATGGGACATTGCACCCTGGTGATGCAGTTGTTCGAATTAAAACAGGAATGGATTTGAAAAATCCAGCATTGCGTGACTGGCCTGCCTTACGAATTCAACATGAGGACCACCCAATGGTTGGGACACAATACAAAGTGTGGCCATTGCTTGATTTTCAAAGTGCAATCGAAGATTACGAACAAGGTGTCACACATATTGTCCGTGGGAAGGATTTGATGGATAGCACACGAAAACAACTGCTATTGTACAATCACTTTGGCTGGGATTACCCTGAAACACTGTATTGGGGCCGAGTGAAGATACATGAATTCGGAGGATTCAGTACATCACAAATGAAAGCAGATATTGCTGATGGGATTTTCACTGGTTGGGATGACCCGCGATTACCAACGTTACGCGCTTTCAGAAGACGCGGGTATAATGCCGGAGCAATGCGGAATTTCTGGATTGATCTAGGTTTGACACAGAAGGACATTTCAGTCCCCATGTCGACACTCAACAGCCTCAATTCCAAGGCCGTCGATGCAGATGCACCGCGTTTGTCGTTTGTGCGAGAACCATGTACTATCCATCTGAATCTCTCTGAAATCGAGATGGAAAAAGTCACTCTACCAATTCACCCTGAACATCCCGACAAAGGAGTTCGTGAGTGGCCACTTGGATATGAAAGCATCAATGTGAACATTGCTAGGGATGATTTTAATCCACACGAAGCAAAGCGTTTGAAGGATTTTGCAGACATTCGAATCAATTCCGTAAAGACGGTCAAAGGATGGGAAGGGGAAATCATTCGAACCGAACGCGTTGGCAACACTCCGATTATTCATTGGCTACCTAGTAATATGGCACAGCCTGCAGTATTACTGCTTGAAGAAGAAGGTGAATTGATTGTTGCTGAAGGTTTGTTGGAAGTCAACGATTACCCAGACGGGACCGTTATCCAGTTAGAAAGAATGGGATTCGCAATACTCGAAGGTGTCGAAGACAATGGTGCACGTCGATTAATCCATTTGCATGGATAGGAAAACTCCTCAAGCGCTTATGTGCGAGGGTTTCAAAGCAATGCTAGAGTTCGCAGGCATGGTGGAACGGATGGAATCTGGTCAAAATCGCTTCACTCTTGGCGTTTTACTAATTTTATTATTGTCTGCAATTCCACTAAATGCACCTTCCGCATCTGCAGAAATCGTCTGCTGTAATTCGTCGGAATTTGAACTCCACTTGGTTGGTAACAATGCTGATGCAACCATGACACCATTCCTTTCCGAACTTAATGGGATTAATGAAAAAACTGTTACACAATCTGTTCAAGGTGTGGAAGAAATAGAAACATGGACTCTGAATTGGGAACATTCAGACACAATACCAGAATCCACATGGGATTTTTCGATTGATTATGAAGTGCAGGATGCAATTGGAGTTCACGCTAATGCAACTGTCGAAGTGAAGATTGGAGATAAATCATACTCTGGCGAAAGTGGAAATCCAGGGACATACCTGAGTCAAGATGGAACAGTCAGTGTATCCGTTGAAATACCTGAGCGATTTATTAGATCAGGAGATACAATTGCAATTACATTCGCAGTTCGAAGTTTGCTATTTACACAACCTGGTGATGACACTGCAATACGATTTGTATGGGGAGAAGATACAGATAGCGCCATTTCTGTAAACCTTCCACTCTTAGATATTGAAATGCCAAATGCTCTAATTGTTGGAGATGAAGTGTTCTTCCCCATCATTTTGAAGTCTGGATTTGGAGATCGTATGTGGACCTCTCTTGAAAAGGCAGAATTCAAAGTAAATGGTGCATTGATTGCAGATGTTCGTTCACCTAGTCTAGTATCGGGGGGTGTAGAAATACCATTTGTTTGGTCACCAAGTCCAGGTTCTCCTGATGGAGTGCGCACAGTGAATTTTTCAATATGGCTGAATGAGGGAGATATGCCAATTCAATCTGAAAGAAATCATGACATCAATTTCGCTGAAGGTGGAGGTGGTGACTCTTACGAATTCGGGGAGCCATTACGAACCGCTGGTAGCACACTAGATGTCGACATTGATGTCGAATATGACTCTGATAAAGTAAGAAGGACCGTTGAATTTGGAATAGAAGGGGCTATGGCTCAGTGGCTTCGATGGGGCATGGACAACATTGGCAATACATCACTTCGGAGCGATCACTTCTTTGATGAAGGTAAAAATTGGCCAGACATTGACCCTTCTAAGCACCAAAATGGACGGGTTGATACTGAAGAAGTCGAAGCGTTGCAAGGTTGGATTGATTCAAGTACATGGAACCTCAAAGATTTCATAGACTCTGGTTTAGCTCTAGATCCTGAGTCACTTTTCGAAGGTAACCTCTTCGACATGAGTCCTGAAATTACTATCGATTTACACGATGTGGTTGGTATTAGCGACAAACTACTCACTATTCGAATTGACATTTTGCTTGAACTTTCAGGGCAGGAAAGATTGCTACTAATCACCGATTTTGCCAGGCCACAATTGAATACTCCAATATGGAGTGGGATTGATTTGAGTGTGACTTTAACGACCAGTGCTTTTTCTGGGTTGTATGAAGTCGAATCAGATGGAATCGAAGTAACGCATTATCGAGTAGGCATAATGGATGTCGTTACTATTGATGTTGAAGGATTAAACGACCAAGACAATTTCGATGTCAAGTACACTGTTGTAGGAAATGCACTATTTTCACCCTTCGTTACACTACTAGCGTCTGTTCTACTGTTATTGGCTGCTATTGTAGCCGGATGGCGGATGACACGTTATCGCTCTCGGATCTTTATTTTCGCATCTACTCCTGTGTTTATCGGCATTGTAGGTTATGCGTATATTCTGTCGGCATTACCGCCCACATTTGTCATGGGTATTGCGGGTGCATGTCTTGTCTTGATGGTTCCAATAGCAATTGTATCGCCAAAAAGGTATGATGAACAATTCCTTTCAGATGGTTCACTTGACGATGACTTTGAATCTGCAATGGACCGCGAGATTCCAACTGTGAATTGTCCAGCCTGTGGCACTGGAAACCCTGTTGAAAGTCAAGAACGTCCATTACGACTTCCTTGTGGTGGGTGCGGCCGTACTCTACGAATTGAAGCCTAATTCAAATGCCCCGATTTTAGCAACTGGTCAATGGCTTTGTTCGCTTGACTCCTTTTCGAAGAGGAGTTTCGCCATTCATCTTGGAAAATGGATATCTGCGAGGCTAAATCACGTTCCCATCCAGTATACATTATTCGATGCCATCCCAATTCTTCCAATCGCGCAGTTGAGGGAGTTTCTGAACTCAATTGAGGCTTCAATAAATGGCTAATTGCTTGTGCACGACCTTCGAGGTCTAATTGACCCCATCTGTCACGTACTGCTTGGGCAGCCACTGCATCAACAAGAGGTAAGCTTTGATAGTCCACATCTGGAACTTCAGGTAAAGTTACCACATTGATTAGGCCTTCACCAGAAAGGTAATCTCTCAATACAGTGTAAACAGGATCGTAAGTATGTTCCATCGCATCGGATATCCAATTTCCTGCTAATGCCCATGGGCGTAAAAGACGGGTTAAGGCACCCTTCGGAGATATTAATTCAGCTAGAGCACCGGCTAATGCTACAGCAGAAATTACCCCTCTACGGGTATCACCACCTGATGCAATTAGAGCATCTACCTCTACCGGGGAGTGCTCAATTCGTAGAGGGGCATTGGTAATATCTGCCAACTTGGATACAACGCTTTCTGAAATAAGAACACTCGGTCCAGTTGGTAAAACTAATTCGTCTCGAAGTCGGCGTTGGTAGGGGATACCTGCATCGAGTAAAGCCGCTTCCAAAATTGCAGAAGCAAAAACACCTGATTCTGAAATCGGAGCCTGAATGGTCACAGAAGAGGAATTAGTCCGCAGTTTCAATGCAGCCTCACGTAGATTTGAAGCTGATGATGAAAAGGCTGGCAAGTCGACTAACGGCATTGGAACGAAGGGTAGACCTAGCCCGCGGTTCAAAGACCTGTTTGAAGAACAAACCGGATTACTCGACCATCAATCTGAGTTGGTCACGCTTGTAAACCCAATTACTATCTAAGCGGTTTTCACCGATGTAATATCGTGCTAGACGTCGGATCTTACTTTCAGTCAAACTGAGTTGACGATTGTTGTGAAGGTCCTTGTGATTGTTTTCGAGGTGGTCAATCAATCGGAGAGCTCGGCGCATGAGACTCATAAGGTCCTCTGGGAGTGCTGGTTTGACACCATTTTCTGCTAAGACTTGTGCGATGCGCATTCCAAGGACCAATCGTACATCAGGTACTGCGTGCTTGTCACGAAGAATTGTTCCAATTTGAGTTGGAGTGTGGTTATCTTCCGCCAACGAAAGAATTAGTGCAGTTACTTCCTTTTTATCTGTATTTGACCACTCTGGAGGCGAGGAAACATTGGGTTTAGTGGAACCGCTTTGACCGCGACCTGGGCTATGCATACGTGACATGGTACTACACCTTAGCGTCCCGCCGACCTACTCCCCCTTCATAACCGCTCCGCTAGCGGTAAACAATGAAAGCCCCCCAAAGGGGGGCATTCAAATGTTCAACATTACTTGAAATACTGACTGGCGTAGGCTCGTGCTTGATCTGCAGTGTATCCCATTTCAATGAGTTGATTCTCGTACTGTTGTTGTTCGGGGCTGATGGCTGCTGCCCAAGCTTGCTCTGTAGGATCTGAACCACCAGAACGGCCTCTCAAAACCAAAGTTATTGCCAAGACTAGAACTAATAATCCAACCACTGCTGCTGCAACTCCAATCCAGACCAGCATGTTGTCGTCACTATCCGATTCGGAAGATGTATCGGATGTACTATCTGCACCATCGTCATCAGTTCCATCAGTTCCATCAGTTCCATCAGTTCCATCAGTTCCATCAGTTCCATCAGTTCCATCAGTTCCATCAGTCCCATCAGTTCCATCGGTACTACCAATTGGGCAACCAAATACATCTAGGCCACCAGAACCTGCACCTTGGGATGGGCAAACATCATCTTGATCTGGAACACCGTCACCATCGGAATCAGGAAGATATATCGGGCATCCAGTACCATTGGTACCTTCCATCACACCTGCTTCGTTTGGACACATGTCAGGATTCCAACCATTCGCATTATCTCCAAATGAATCTCCATCTGTATCATCCCATTGTGTTGCACACTCTCCAGCAATCTGACAAGCACTTCCAGGGAACCCTGGGAATGAATCATTTGCATTGCTCCAACCATCTCCATCTGCATCTTGGCAACCTAGGCGATCTAACGTAGAATTGCCAGGTGTGTTAACACAAGCATCATCTACATCCAATACTCCATCACGGTCTGTATCGCCCGCCCATAATTCATCATAATTTGTGATGTATATTGGCTCTGAAATTAATACATTATCCAATTCATCAGATTCTGCAACCAAATCACCACCGTCAACTGTCAACACACACCGGTAGGTGTCTGATGTCAATATTGAACTGGGTAGTTCAAACCAGCCGCCACGACTGTCGATTTTCCCGTCATATCCGTCTAGATCATCAGTGTAATCATATACCAACAATGGAAGTGAAATAGTACCATTCAAGTCTTCCAAAACTAGTGACCAACTGAAATCGGTACTTGATGGACCTGCAACGCTGGAAATATTTGCTTGGAAAAATGCGTCGCCACCAGTCATTTGATCAGCCCCATTTGCACAGTTCACCATTGTTGCAACCAAATTAGGCGAAGGAGCTTCAATTGGTTCAAAATTCATATTGTACCAACCGCCACTCGCACCGTTAAGACTGACGACAACGTAGTATCCACCATTCAAATCAGCAGATGCTATGCTGCTTGTATTTACATTCGCGGAACCATTTTCTGGAGACGTGCTCATCATAACCAATGAATTATCACTGCTGTCGTAAAGTGAAATCGAATATTCATATCCGTCTTGTGATTCCATTGTAATGTTCATTCCAGTCATACCTTCAAGGTTGAATCCATAAGCGTCTTCTGTATCCTCAGGATCTACACAACCCATCCCATACTCTTCAGGATTATCTCCCAAACCAATCGAAGTGACTAACTGGTTACCCGCATCTTGTCCATTGTAACCCCAATCAGACGGGTTTCCACAATCATAAGGTGGGACATATATGGTCCCATTTGTCCAAATTTCTAATGTGTAATTTGCAAGACCAGAATATTGTGAGACATTGATGTAATATGTGTCTGCAGCTCCATCTGCATCAGTTCCAGATGTTGACACTGACTCGTTACTGGTGAAGCTTGTACTAGAGTCTACATCGGGTGAACTAGAATTCCAAAGTTCGAGATCTAAATCTGCATCCCAATTATCTGCAGTCATCACTACATCGATATTTTGTGCACGACCCATTGATAATTTGTACATATCCGCTTTATCTCCACCTGACACACAGCCAGTGACTGTTCCCGAAAACCCTACTCCTAAATCATAGGCATTCACTTCGATATCACCGACATCGCCACCTGTAGATGCGTCATCCAAGTTCGGACAAGGCATCCCTGAAATTGTGGTTTTTGAAGCACTGGCATTGTTATTATTACCATCATCACCTTCGGTCACATTGTTGTAACCGTCCGGCCACACAATCCAGTGATAATCATCAGTTTCAACATCTTCAGGAATTTTTACTTGGCTGGTTACCAATTGGCTATTTCCTGCAGTAATATATGGTCCAACAATGTAAGTGTCCAAGACAATATCACCGTCAAACATACTATACGAATCATCCAAAGAAAGAATAAATACGATATCATAAGGATTAGTTGAATTCAAATCACCAGGCCCTGCATTGTCAAGTGTGTATGTGACATCAACAATATCGCCAGCAGTCGCATTAGTTGGTCCACTGATTGTATTCACTGTAAGGTCTGGTTTTGGAACGGATACATTTGTCCAATAATCTAGGGTATAACCACCATCTCCAGTCCATGCTTGGGCTTCAATGTAATATGTTCCAGCAGTTGTGCTATTTGTCGAAAATTCAATTCGTTCTAGTGGGTCAGAATAGAACGACGCATCAATAGCTGTTCCTGTGCTATCCCTCAACCACAAATCGAAATCTGCACCTGTCGGAACGTGCAACTGAACGACGACATCCTTATTCGAAGAAACCGTGATTGAATACCAATCACTCTCATCGGCGGTATCTACACATCCTGCAACATTCTGTACATTGGGATCATTTCCCTGAGTCTTTGCTGTTGCTGTAGTATTACCTGCATCTCCAGCTGTTCCACCATCGGTTTGTACTGTAGGGCAAGGTGCTCTCCCACCAGTTTGCATTTTCCGATCATCGTCACGAAGCAGTGTATCTTCGCCAATCATGACTGATTCGGAATCCGTTTCAGTATAGTGTGCGAGCATTGGTGCAAGTGATGATAAAATCATCAACAACACAAAAGTCACGCTAAGGTAATTCATTCTAGGGGCTGGGGCCATGTTCCTACCGTCGTCAGGGCGGTATTTAAGACTCTATGAATTTGCATCATCGAAATTAAAGACGGTGTTGGCTCTTTGCAAGACGACCTACGCCTCCTTTCCATTCCCAACCTGCAGCTAAGCAACGGGCTGAGCCGATCAACTCATCCTTTCTGACAATAAGGACTTCTTCACCAATTCGTAAGTCTGACGGAGATGACAGAACCATGTGGTTGAAAATGTCGCCTTTCCAAGGCGTATCACCTCCAATTTCGACAATTCGCAAGGTATTAGTTTCAAGAAGGCGGGGGAGCATTGCTTTGGTAAACGAAAAACGACCCGTGTCGGGGTGCCATTGAGCCATCTGTTGTTTATCCTTAAGCAAAAGCCAACGAGGAGGTTTGCCCCCAACCCGAAGGCCTTCTAACCAATTGTCAGTACCAAATTGCCAATTTGATAGTGATGAAAATTGATGAAAAAGTAACTTCTTTTCGCGGATGTTTTCGAGCCCGAAGTCTTCGGCGGCTGCATTGACAGCCTCTTGTAATACTGCGCATGCGGCTTTGGAAGAAGCCCCTTTGCCTTCCAAGCGGGTATTTATGATATCCACGTCTAAATTCAACGGGACCCCAGAATGATTGATGACGCGTTTGTATCCGACTCTTTCAACAAGATTTTTCACCATTCGTTCGATTGTTACAAGTTCGTCTGCATCCCAATCCCCAGTTACAGGAACATCATAGTGAGCCGCAGGCCACTGTTCCTCAAGTTCTCGAGGAACAAGTCCAAGTGGGCTTGTCACAATCACTTGGTGAGCACTTCTATTCCGAATTGCATTACGGAAAAAGCGATGGCTTTGAGAACGTGAATATGGTTTTCTAGCCGAGCAAGGAAGCAGTATGAGAACTTCACTTTGCTCTACAGGAGGGGTGTAAAAATTTTCCATTCGGTGAATCCAATCTTGGACAAGAGGGTCTTCTCGACTCACAGCTGAATGGCAACGGAAACGTTGGCCATTGCTCACATACCGTGCTAACGGTGCTGATTCAGATAGCATTGCATCATGGTGACGTAAATGTTCAACAAGTCTTGGGCTATTGAGGGACTGCTTTTCCGCCAATTCACGAAGGGTGCCATTGGAAATCGCTGCACGTGTCGAGGAAATTGATGCCTTCCATTCGGCAATCTGGGCTTCAATACCAGATGATTCGCCAGTAGTACTGTCAACGTTCCTTGGACCATCTCGCGACAAGAGGATATTATGAGATACTGCTTGTTGTGAGCGAGAAATATCAAACAAATCTAAACCAAACCATGCCAATATTGCAAGATTATCTGGGCCCCCTACCCCTGGAGCCCAAAGCAAGGCTCCAGGGAAGCGCTCTCTCAAAATATGAATTGCCTGAATGAATCGACCAGGGTGCCCCGCAAGTTGGATAGCATCCAAAATAACGACTATTTCAGGAGACAATTCGGAATCGATTAGAGATGTATCATGTACCAAGCGTTGCCAAGTTACCGGCAGTAAAGCACCAACTGATAGCCCCTGCCCAGAGTTTGCTTCTTGCAGTGAAGGAGGAAGTGTATGGCCTTCCGTTGCACTGTATTTCGGGATGTCACCATCTCCGAAAGGGAATGACCAATTTCCACGTGATTCAATTTCCAACGTTGCAGGCAATGTGCTTGAATCGTGATGGGTTGTGAAAGGTGCCAAGTTGATTTCCAACAAAGGGTCGGATTCCGACAGTATTAGACCAGGTGTAAAGGCACTTGGATTTGATCTATCGCCAAGCCCAAAAATGCGCGCGTGACGCCATCGCGCCATCACGGTTCGCGCTAGCGGCTTGTGCTCCATAGATGCGGCTGCCAATACACTTGCCTTGAATGATTCTAAAGGGGATGTGTTGGAGGACGGGGCATGCGGAGCTGCTCGGCCATCTGTGCAATTCTCATGATGCTCTGCATAGTCCCATACTCTCCATTCAATAATGCACTTGGCGAAACTCCAATGGGGAGTGAAGATTCAACTGTTGAGAGTGAGCCACTTGTATCATTCTTTAATGGGACACTTGCTGATCACCAAGATTCAGATTCGTTCACAACCGACTCAACTTCTCAATCGGTTCACAAAATCAGCATTCTAAATTCCACTTCAGATCTCTACATTGAAGTGTCTGGTGCAGAGGGTAAGGTAGCCGAAATAATTGGAAGTACTGGGACATTTCTGCATTTCAGTGGTGAATTCAATGCCGTTACAATTGATATTACAAGCGCAAACTTTTCAGGACCCAATTCCTATCAACTATTGGTCCACACATATCCAGATGATAATTCAATTCAAGTAAAGCCTGATTTCAGTACATTAAATGCGCAATATACTGTTTCAGGTTACATTCACAGTTCTGATACAACGGGTGATTTCATTATTTTCGAAGTCGGTGGTAATGCTCCTTTGAAACTAACTTGGGAATCCATCGGAGATGTCAATTTCACGGGCCACATGAGTCTCCTTTCTGCCCAACAAACGACTACGTTTGATATCCCCAATGGAAGTGGAGAAATTGCGCTGAATACACCTGAAACAGCAATGGGGCAAGATGAATGGGAAATTATTGTCAACGCTAAAGCAAATGGCACAGGGTGGTGGAGTGTGGCGATTGAAGCAACAGACACCCCAGATGAAAAATGCACATTTGATTGCTCAAGTATAACTGATTTATTGGCCATTAATGAGGCGTTTGAATTAGAAAATGATGTCACTTGGCAAGCTTCAGGTCATCTAAGTGAAATTGACGGAGTAGATGTATATCCAATTCACATACCTGGAGAGAGTTGGGAAACACACCGCCTTATTGCAACAATGACTCCATCAGAAAGTGGCATGGAAGTACAAATTCAGTGTTGGAATAATTCAGGTGAATTTATCTCTGTAAAGGAAATTGTGAGTGGAACAAATGTTGTCGGATTGAACATGACTCCAGGGTACCACTTCGTCATTGTTCGTCATGGAAGTTCAGCGAGTGGCGGAGAATATCAACTCAATTTGAATCTAATTAATTCCACAAGTCCCGAGGACGAGCCTATAGATCCAAGTGAATTCGAAGACCTATGGAAAAAATTCCTTCCATTCTATATCCTCGTCGGAGTACTCCTTCTCAGTCCATTGGCATGGGTACTTTGGTCCATGCGCGGCGTAAATCTTAGGGAAGAAATTCAAACCCATGAACGCGCAAGGCTACGACATCTCCATGAAAGATTACGGAAATTATTAGCAAGTGATACAACTGATGATGTTGCGATTTCAGATGCGCTTGAGATGTTATCTGCAATTCAATGGCGAGCAACCGAATCAGAAATGGGGGAATCTATTCTAACTCATCACACGGAGGCTGTTACTCTAAAGGTATGGAATATAGAAGGAAAGAGTATACTCGTTGGGATCCATATCGAAGAGGCTTCTTGGGAATTGGCTGCCATTCGTTTTGAAGCAATTTCGGGACCGGAGTGGAAGGTTTTAGAGGTTCATCCTAAATCCCTTTTTGATGGGGACGAAATTTTCCTCGGCACGCTCGAAGCAGGGAGTACTAGCTTCATCCATCTAACCCTTGAAGGAGTTGCAGAAGGCCTAGATATTCACCTCTCCGGACTATTAAAGGGCAATCCTATTGCAGCAATTCCTGCCAAAGCCCTGCTACTATTGGGCGAAGAAGAATAACTAATTTCGGCGACTTTTCGCCTCTTCTCGAACTGATTTCTCGATGTTATCCACAGGTAATCCAAAATCATCCCTGAGTGTTTCAAGAGTCTGTTTCATGTTCCTAGTTATTTTACTTGGAACGAATAATTTGAGTAACACTGTGACATCTCCCCTTCCTCTACCTCTTCGACGTGCCATACCACGGCCACTGACGATAATTGTTTCACTAGGCTTTGAGCCAGCGGGAATTACAATTTTAATCGCCTTTCCATCGATGTGAGGCAACTCAATCGCAGTACCCAATATCATCTCAGGGTAACCAAGAGGCAATGCCATGATTAATTCCGAACCATCTCGTTCAAACCAAGGATGCTCTTCAGTTTCCAACTGGATGTATAAATCACCACTCATGCCACCACGAATCGGTTCGCCCATCCCACGCATTCGCATCCGAGTTCCATCTTCAGCACCTGCAGGAATAGTAAATTTTAGTGTTTGAGATTTTGGTTTTACTCCTTCACCTCTGCAATTAGAGCATGGATTCTTGATAACCCTCCCTTCCCCACCACAATGCGGACAATCACTGACCACTTGTTGTACAAATGGGCCGACTCGTGCCTGTTGTGTAACTCTGCCCTGTCCGCCACAAGTCGAGCACGATTTACTATCATCTGGATCTTTGGCTCCAGAGCCACCACAAGAGTCGCACTCCGATGGGATTTCTACATCTAATTCGATTTCCCCTTCATCATGGATTTCTTCCAAGGTCACAGAATGACGAATTAGGATATCATTCCCTCTTCGGGTCCGAGTACGACCCCCTCCACCTCCAAACATCGAGGAGAATATTGAATCGAAGCCTCCTGAAAAAAGATCATCTAGATTGATATTTACTCCTTCAAAACCACCTGGTCCGAAAGGTGACCCACCTGGTGAATCATGCCCAAACATATCATATTGGCGACGTTGGTCTGGATTGGATAGGACTGCATAAGCTTCCTGTACTTCCTTGAAAAGGTGCTCTGATTCGGAATCATCAGGGTTCTTGTCAGGATGGTGTTTTCTTGCTAAACTTCGGAATGCCTTCTTTAAATCACCATCTGAGGCATCCTTTGAAACACCAAGGACTTCGTAATAATCACGTTTCTCTGACATAGCCGCGCGCCCCCGTTATCCTCGCGTCCGGCCAACCATTCTTGAATCCGACGATTCCATCTACAACTGTGTACCACAGTTCTCGCAATATGATTCACCTTCGGGATTGGCATGATTACAGGAATTACAAATGGAACCTGAAGACGGCATGGGGGCACTATTGGGGACGGAAGAAATGTTTGATACACCATTGCTTATTTCTTGTGAATACCAATCATCCGCAGCAGGTTGTGTTTCAACAATTGACCGGCTTTCTGGTTCACTGGTCGGTGTAACTTGGGGGGTACCGTCGTTTTTCCACTCTGCCCTCAATTTATCCAAAACACCACCAATTAGACCCTTTTCGGGTTCGCTTCGAGTATGAGTTACACCTTGCACTGATTCTACTGGACCTGTTTTCCCAGTTACTCTAGCTGATGAACGGCGAACGTGTTCTGATTCTGAAAATAAAGAGACATCGCTAATCTCATCATCTGTTGAGGTGATTTCAGATGTCAACTTGTCAGTCGTCAATCCACCAATATTGCCATCAAGTTTTTGCAGTGCTTTCATTGAAAGATTACCATCATCAACCCCTGAAGCATCGGCCTCCAACTCACTCATTGCCAAATCAGCCTTCGACCATACACCTCGATCTTCCGCAGCGTAGTCTTTCTGTAACTTCTTGATATGCTTGCGACGATGCCATTCGTGATCACGGACCAAACGAGCATTTCTGAATAAAAAAGCACCGATGAGTAGGGAAATTGAATAATAAATTACAACTGACGTCAAAGAAGTAAGTAGGCGTTCTGAAATTGCCGGAATGATTTGATGCAATGCAACGAATATAAGAGATGGTACAGTCAATAGAAACCAAGAAATGAACTCATTCTTTTGGTCCGCCATGATTCTACCATCCTGAATCTGGATTTCAACGCATCCCTCAGGAGTTCGTCTATGAAATTCGGTCAAGATGAGGTTTGCTACGACTGAATATTCCGAAGAAAAGACCTATGCTAAAGGATATGTGGAGTAATAAAAGAAGTAATGGGACACCAAATATTAACATTGGATTTTTCCAACGCCTCGCTTCATCGATTCCAACCAATAACAATGCACAAATGTATAGATTTATTGGAATTAAAAAATTCGAAATACCTCCTGTCGATTGCCCATCAATTGCTAAGCCAAGTACTATCATCAACCCAATCCACGGTAAAAATTCACCAATTCGCATCCTCGATCTCGCTTCAACAACGTGTTTCATTCTCCAAAAACCATACCGGTAACCCATTCCCCACCACCTTTTCAGGCTGTTTCGTTTGGCCATTCGGACACTCGTTTCTGCAGTCCTCCATAATGGCCATCCTGCATCAATAATCCTAAGATTCAATTCACTATCTTGCGTTGTAATAAAATCTTCATTCCAACCACCTACTTCTTCGAGAACCTCTCGACGATAGAGTGTGAAAGGTGGAATCTTTGTTGCAGATTCTTTAGAGAATCTTGCAAATTGACCAGAACCACCAAGAGGGGAAGTCAAAGTTGCTTCAGCGCAATCTTCAATGAATGTGCGTGGTAAATCTGATTCGATTACTCTTGCACCCAATCCTCCGATTTTTCGGCCCAATTTACCCTCAATTTCAGCAAAGCGTTCTAAACGTACTTCAAGATGATTCTTTGGAACCCAAGCATGCCCAATCATCTCAAAGACGTATTCTACATCGTCGCCCAATTGCATTAATGATAAATTTCGGGCATGTGGCACATATTTCCCAGGGTTTTCAAATAATTCTATCAATGGGCCATTGTTTGTTCTCGATTCAATTGCTAATTTCTCAACTATGTCTCGTGTCCCATCAGTAGAGCCTCCATCATACACCAAAATATGATGCTTTTCAGCAGAATATGACTGAGTCATTAAACTCCTCAAACAGAGTTCGATATGCGCAGCTTCCTGGAAGGTGGGGATGACTGTGGCCACCACTCCAAAGTCACGCATAGTACTCCTAAAAGCCCGGTACACGTCAAGGTTGCCTACCCGAAACCGAAAAAGACAGGGTTCCACAGCCCCTACTTGTTGCAATGACAAGAACTCCGATGCTTACAGTCTCAACTTCCTTGAGATCGCATGAAGATCCTATGCGAGTTGTTGAATCTGTTCAGGTGATTTTTCCAGACTGGGATGTTGAGAATATTCCTGAAAAAGGTCAATTTCCAATTACAAGAGATGAAGTGAAATTAACATGTGTTGGATGCTCGCCAGATTCATTTATCGAAGCACTGACTGAACAACGAATATTAGATACTGCATTAGATGTAATGTCCATTAAATTGAGAGAAGATGTAACAAAATTTTCAATTGGGAGACAAGCTGCAATTGCTGGGCGAGTCACATTTATTCTTGACCAAGAACAACCCATTGGTGGCACTATTGATGTTGACATAGAATGTGAAGAGTTAGATTCTTGGATTGAAGAAGTTACTTGGCATCCTGGTCGATATGAAGTTCCGAGAAAAATTGGAGATGAACTCCGTATGACTAACTCTGGTAATGTACGCGAATGGTTTGATCGGAATGGGAATCCAACGATAAATAAGGATGAATACTAACCAAGGTTCCCAAATCCTTTCTCTGCTAATTGTCCCACAACTCCAACATCCGCTGGTAACCATTCGAGGTCTCCACTTTCGTCTTCATCTAACCAACGATACGAATCATGAACACTCAAATTGATTCCAGCAGCATTCACCTTACACTCATAAAAAGCAAGGTTTACAATCATAGATCCATAATCGTGGCTTTCTCGTGCTAGGCACTTTCCTATCTCAACATTCAACTCTAATTCTTCCTTCAATTCTCGCTTTAGTGCTGATTGTTCAGTTTCTCCGAACTCAACTTTACCCCCTGGAAATTCCCATAGCCCCCCCATCACTTCAGTGGGGGAGCGACGGCATGCCAATATTCGATTGTCATCAGATATTGCAATTGCACCGACAACTTGTACTGTCGGCTTCTGTACCAAATATACAGATAATTCATTGATCACTTCCTTCTGCCGAACAATTGATATTTGTTCAGGATGCGGTAAATGAATGAACAATGCTGGGATTGGGCGTCCATCAATCAACAATACATCCCTTTCAATAGAATTGAGAGTTCGAAAATAAGTCTCATTACATACAAACTTACCACAGTCTTCACTGATTTCCACATCTGCATATTTTGCTGCAATCTGCCTCAATGTCGGTGCATGTGATGTTGTGTGTAAAAGAGGGAGGGCTGATTCAATTACGGGTGTATTCTTCAATTGGCGACCTGCATTATCCTTGATTCTAAAGTCACATTCATTAATTGCACATAATTCAAGATTTATTTTTACAGAATCCTCTTTCAAACCAAGATGTATTATTGCATCAGGGAGTTCATCTCTCAGTATCTCTGATGTTCTAACACTCCCTTTTTCATCAACCGAGAGGACTTCACCCCCATACTGAATTTCGATCATCTTTTCTGTTACATCAAAGGGTAAACTAGATTCTATTTCCACATCAAATGATTGGCCAATAAGGCTTCTAGCAATGTCTCCAGATATGTTTTCGGTGTGCTTACCAAATGGTTGAAAACCTGTGACCCAAACTTTCGCCATCCCACAACGCCCCAATAACAGACCGGATGCCCGCATATTTCGGACATAGCATTATGGGGGGGCCCTTGAGGCTACACTACATGGAGGAACGTGAGATTGAGCGCATGGCAGAAATTGATTCAATGAACCGTTTTGAAGATCAGTCTGGTAGAGAATCAGCTGATGGGATGCTCATTTTGGCTGATGCACTGACATATGCTGCTGGAGTTGCAGCCGTAATCACTGCTATTGTAAATTCGAAAGAGGCCGGTTGGTCATTTGATGTCCATGCAAAAATATTGATTGGGGCTGGATTTGGGTTATGGCTCTGTTCACAATCACTAAACAATTTCAGGCGATTGCTCCCCGTTTGGCTTCGAATTGTCCTAGGTATGAAAATACTTCCTGAAACCTTTGAAGAGCAAAGTTTGGGTGCTAGGAAACGGCGGATGTGGACCATGGTTATTGCAGCAATACTGACAATTATAATCGCAATCGAATTCACGAATTCGCAAGTTGTAAGCACCCGATCTGGTGTTCCATTCCACATCGTATTGTGGATTATTTCTCTGATGGATTTAGCTGTAGCATTACAATGGAAGAAAGTAATCGCGAATGCGAATAAAATACAACGCCGACCTGGTGGATGGAAATATTGAACAAACAGCCGATAGAATTGAACACAAGATAATGTCAGAGAGAAGTGAGGAAGATGTCTGAAAACGAAGACGAACTTGTGGTTTCACTTCCAGTTATGGATTCATCACCTCCCAATAAAGGAGGGTTCAAGAGTAAGTTGAAAAATTCTCTTGGAACTATTCGGCTAATCTGGTATGAATTAACAGCAGGAGTGGGGGCTTGGGGCTCACTGAAACCCCTGCTTGCGGCATTACTTGCTCTAATCCCATTCCTATTCATTGGACAGCATTTCAATAGAGAGCATCAAAAAGCGTTTGATTGGATGATGCTACAAGTCCCATTGTTGCTAACATTAGTATTATTTCCGATACTTTGGATATGGTCAATTTTCGATGCGTATCGAATCGCAATGATTGATGTTACTATGAATGAAAATGAAAAACGTGTTTTAGAAGCGCTTTGAGTCTACCAATCATCAGGGATTTCAATTGGGGAGAAAAGTTGCCCTGGGCTGCGAGCACTAGCTAACTGATTACGCGCTAAATGCTCCCATTGTCGCAATTGCATCAAAGAATCACCTAATGGCAGTTCAGTTGCATGAATTGCTGTCCGTAGTATTGTATCAAAGATATCCATTCTATCATAATCCACATTTTCTATCAAAGTATCCATTTCGAAATCAAAATCGCTTGAACTTTCGGAATCACGCCCAATAAGCGGCCATGGCTGGGACAAAATTGGTGGGACAATTTCCCCCTTTTGGTGGGCATGTTCTTTCAATGCTGCAGAAATCTGTTTAGTGTATTTTGAAAGCACTAAACTTGTCTCTAAAAGAGGCATTGAATATTGATTAAGAAAACTAACCATTTGCTCTTGTAAAAATACCATTTTCTCTGCTGAATTATCCTCTGGCCTAGGAATTGAACCATCTGATCTTTTTTCTGACATAAATCCGACTCCAACTAGATTTCTCCAGCCGCACGAGCATTGTCAATTTGCTCTTGTGTCCAACCACCTGCTAACAATTGTTCGTCAGAGAATGACTGAGCTGAAGATAGGGGTAGATTTTGCCCACTTGAGAGGAACTCCGTAGCGGCACTTTCTAACTCGCTTTGGCGTAAGTATCCATTGCCATCAGCGTCGTAATTACTTGCAAAAGATAAGAACGCAGCACTATCTTCAATTCCATTTTGACTTACTATTCTGGAAAATACACTGTTACTGTAATCGAGAGGGACATTGATTTCGGGAGAGGGTGTTGTCACAAGTGCTGGTGATACGGATTCTACTGGCCTAGCAAGAATATCCATGGGTGATGCCTTGACTTGAGCAGGAGGAGTTTCGAAAACAGGAGGAGGGGCGATAATATCTGCTGGTGGTTGAACCACAGGTGTTACTGAATCCTGTAATTCGGTAGGTGGCGGAAAATTTTCAAAACCTGGAGGTGGGGCCAAATTAATTGGTTCGGGGTCAGATATTTCTTCTTCAAATTCTGCTGAGTCCAATTCTAAAATAGCAAGTTTTTCACGACGGTATAAAACCAACATCGATACTCCGAAACAAAGTGATGCTACTGCCAAAATGTATAGTACAAATAAGCCAGTTGAATCCTCAATTTGGTTGCTCAATGCTTCACCATCTCGGGCGACATGAGGTTTTATGGCTAAGGGTTCAATTGTCACCCAATCAATGTCGACGTGGCCATCTCTAGCAACCAACTGGTAGCGATGAATCTCTTCATCCTCGACTTCTTCAGTTAGGACATCTAGTTGAATTTGCCAAGGTGATTCACCATTAATGAGTACAGATGCAGAAACATCACGCACCTCAACCCATTGATCCGAATTCACTTCTTCTAGGAGAACAAATGAAATTTCGCCAGACTCTGCACCTGAATTGATACCGTTGACCTTCAAAATTGCTAATTCACCACCAGAAGGTGAGGGGTTATCCCAACTAATTACGGTTGAGTTTGCTCGCAAATCCACTGTAGGTCCATATCGCACTAATCTCCATTGAACTAAGGGGCTGTGCTCTGTATTATTCTCAGAAAGATAGGGGTTCCCAGCGGTATCTGAACCAGTAATCCAAACGTCAACAATGTACCCTGGAAGTAATTCGATTGAACCACCATCTGTCAAGTCAAGCACCCCATCCCAACCCCAATCTAACCCTATCGGGGAACCTGATTGAAATTGCTGATTACCTCGTGAAATTTCACTAGTCCCCGCACGGATTTTCCAATGAACTTCTGCTGGTCGTTCAATGTCGAACCCATGTTCATCTGAAACATGTAAATTGACAGACATCTGATCTGCATCCCCTAGTCCAATATCTCCCGATGGACTCATCGATCTTATCTCAGGTGGAGTACCATCAACAATGAGTTGAATATGTGGGGTTATCACTGTGGTGTCTGATGCCAAACCCGGTAAATTCTCCAATTCAGCATACAAATCTAGCCCACCACTTCTGACATTTGGTACAAGTATGTCCAATGTGAATTCTCCACCCTCTCGTGGAACTGCCGACCATGATTGTTCTAAATCCCCGACTACAATGTCAAATGCACCTTCTGGCGCAGGTGCAGAATCTTCACTGAACAATAATCGCCCATCAATTCGAACTACTTGACCTGCTGCGATTAATTCAGGGTTGTCACCTGGGCGATACAAATTTCGGCCTGTTGCCAAATCTGTTGCTGTGAAATGCCCTGGGACCATATCGAATTTGAGGTCGTTATCTAGACTCCATTCATCGTAACCCAATCCGCTATTTGTTTCGTGACAAGGAATTACTGAATCAAGGTCGCACGGCCAATCTGTTATTTTTGCAATAGGGACAAACGAATCAGAACCATCTGTATCGAATTCTTCAGGGAACCACCATGTTAATTGGAATCGAATATCAAGATACAGAATACTTTGATTGGTTGGTTCTGTAGCCCATGAACTGTATAGATTTGAGACTGCAACAGCTGTACTTCCAGACTCAAGGTGCATTGTGTGGCCAAATTCTGGTCGCGTGAAGTTAGCCCAAATTGATGCCCTTTCATCATTGAAATCCTCTATCAATGAAAGGTGAATGGAAGCAATATCTTGCCAACCATTCCCATCACCAACCATCAAACGTGCGATGTATTCAGTTCCAGGGTGTAGGGGTGCTTCATCGTCATGTCCCAAAATTGTTGAATTATATACTTCAATAATCGGTTCAAATTCATCACGTATCGAATATGTCGATAAATCGGCATTCCAATCTGGAATGGATTGCCCAGAACCAAAACCGCATGTTAAAGGGAAGCCTGGACAGATTGGTCCGCCGCCACGAGCAACTGCATTTTGTTGTTGATCTTCTCCACTAACATAGTATGATACCTTCTCTCCATGAGAATTTGATGAATCGTCAATAATTCCACTAAAAATATTGAGGCCACCAGGGAGAATTTCAGGGGAACGTAATAGGGATGTCCGATACTCGTTTTCATCAGGATAGGAATTATAATTCAAATCATCTTGTGCTTCAACCCAATAATGAAGGGTGATTTCTGTTGGAGGATCAACAGAATCCTCTATGACGATGGAAATTGATTGGGTTCCAGCATGTAATTCAATACCATCAGTCGGCGTTGATCCAATTACCAATGGACTGTTTCCGTCCAAAACAATCCTCATCACATTGAATGTTGGATTAATGAAATCGCTACCAGAAGGTAGTGATACTGCTTTAACACTGAATAACATGCCTCCTTGACTTGACTGCAATGGTGTTTCAAAAGTCATGTAGTATTCCCCATGTGCTGGGTTTGCTTCGGTGGTGAACAATACATCATCGCCCATTGGATTGCCATCCTGAGTCAAGTTTTGTCCAATAATTTCCAAATCAAATTGGCCTGCTGCAGGGGAAAGAGATGTTCCTTCAAAGGCAATTGTTCCACTGAATGTAATATTCTGGCCACCTCGCATCCAATCATATACCAATAACTCTCTACCTGATTCATCTACTGCCAGAAGGTTCAGTAATTGAATATCATTTTCAACACGTAGATTCAAATTTTCAGTTGTCCAAGAATTAACAGATTGGCCCAGATTATCTGCCACTGAAATATTTGCTTCGGTTGCAGTTTCATCATCCCAAGCCCAGTTTGCTTGCAAAGGCATTCGAATACTAACTATGCCATTTCCATCATCTACGGCAGTACAATTTCCCGTGTCAAATTTCACAATGTCAGCGACATCGCTAACTTCCGAGCAAGAATTACCAGCATCCCATCTCAAATGTGGATCCTCGCCGTGACTAGATTGTAGTTCTACATCAACTCGATCTAATTGAGTCGTATCATCGCCTTTAGCAATACGAGTTACAAGAACGCGATCTACACCATCTGGTACCAAAAGTCCTCCTTCGATTGTGCTATCTAAAACGCGCGTTCTAAACCGATATGTGATATCTAAATCTGAAAGGCGGACTCGTCCAGGGCTCCCCGCTTTGATAGTGAAGGTAATATTTACTGTCCCCCCTCCATTTTGAGGTGTATGGGAATTTAGTGAATCTGTAAGCCCTTGATTATTGACGACTATTGGGTCTTGTAATCCACCAGCACCTGTGTATTCATTTGTTCCATCGTCGCCCACATCAATTCGAACCGCACTTGGATACCCTTCCTCATAATGCAACGTTAACGACTCAAGCGCAGGAGTTAGTGAACTATTTGTAGAATTCAATACGACAAGGTACTTCAAGGAATTCCCCACACTTGAACCCCAATCTTTGTCCACATTATTCTGTGCCCATTCCCAACTTTGACCTCCATCATTTGAAATCATGATACCAACAGATGTCCCCGTTGGCTCATTTGCTGTCCACTCAGCCCTCATGTGTCCCACTTGGGTCCCTGTTGGCAAGTCAGGAGATTCCCATTCACCGGCAGTAACATACGATGTTGCATATTCCATCGACACCCACCACGATACTGCTGTAGTACCAACAAGTTGCACTTTCCACTTTAGTTGAGTTCCTGGGTGAGAAAAATGGACTGTTTCATTGTTGCTTACTCCAACCCAATGAACTCCATTGTCAGCGCTGACCCAATATTCAACACGATCTCCTGCTGCGCTAGTCGACCACGAAAGAGCCACGTTTGCTGCTACAACTGGATCATCAGTTTCCACCACATTGCTAACCCAAGTTGATGTACCTGGTTGAGCTGTAATTAAGTACGTGATTCCAGTTCCATATTCTCGATACCTTTGGCCTTGAGTCCAAGAATAATGATCTAAGGTATTGAACCTGTGACCATCGTAGTGCAACCCGTAACCATTCGCAGAAATCGAGGTTATACTCTGTTGTTTGGTTAATGTGGAGCCTGGATCACCAGTAATTGCATAGCACTCCAACTTATCAGAATTCCATGAATTATAGACTCTGAAGTAAATATAATTGCCATGTACTGACATACCTCTAACTTGTCCAGAGGACATGAAGTAATTGTAAGAATCTGTATTGTTTCGAACAAAACCTCCGGCACCGTCAAAATCATACTGAACTAATGTTTTACGTGTGTTATGATTGACCCAAATACTGTCTCGTGTTCGATCAAAAGATATTGCTGAATAATCACCAAAACCACCTGTACTTACATCGTATGAAGAAACGCATTCCCACTGTAATGGATATCGGATATCCCATTCCACAATCCTGTGATATTGAGCCGCATTTGAACCACGGTAGCTAGAGAGGATACCAAACGCCCTTTCATCATCAGTGATTGCCCAATCTCTCCAACCATATGACTGCCAAGTCCCTGGTAATGAGGGGATTGTACAAGCCCCCAGGTCTAATGTTGGTCGCACTGGTTGATTATTTGCCCCAATCATTTGGGATGCATTATTTGAATATAGGACCTTCATGCTATTTGACAACACACTTGCATCCCATGTTGAGGCAAATAACATGCCTCTATAATGAAATGAGGCGCCATTGTAAGTAGCCATAGTTCCAGATTGTAATGACCTTTGAGTCGAAAAACGGCTTTCTGAAACATTTGTTGTATGTGGTTGACGTATAGAATAAGTTGCATTATCATACCATGCACTTGAACTAGATGGGTTAGTTTCCATGTCATGCGGAATAAACCATTCAGCACTGTTGGCAAAATCGAGTGTTATCGCGTCGCCACGCTCGTCAGTATCCGTTGAAGTCCCTGATTCCCAATCACTTCGTGTTGAATCAGATACACTATTCCACCCAGTTACAGAAGCACCTGAAATTGTGACTTCTGCGGATGTAACTTCTGCTCCTTTTGGTAATGTCACTTGAATATTCTTTGCAGGAGTGCCGGTTTGATAGAGTGCGATTGCTTCTGATGAACCGTCAGAAAAAGTGTACAAATGACGGCCACCTGAACTATTTCTTGGCTGATCCTCGTCTAACTTTAACTCCTCATCAGAAATTACTGGTAAGGAAACTGACCAAACTGAAATAACTAGCAAAACTAGCATCAATATGGAGCGGGTCTTCTTCTGACTACCAACGGTCAAATAGCCACCTCCATAGGAGGTGGAGTCCGCTTCAACCTATGAATCAAACCCCTTCGAGTTAAAACTACTTGAGGCGATTAACTAGTTGTACGATCATCATAACGTATTGGAGATCCACCATTTCCACGGATACCATCCATCATGTCATCATCAATTTCAAACCAATCATTAAGCCAATCACCATCAGTATCAAAGTTCATTGGATCTGTGCCATCGGCAACGTTATCACCATCAATATCAAGGTTCCACCAACCCCAAACATATTCATTATTTCCAATATTAGGGAAGCGATCAAAGTCGCCCCACTGGCGGCCCCAATCATCAGTCCAATCGCCGCGACAAATCTCGACATCATTTGATGCATCCATTGACATGTAACTGGTATCTCCATCATCCAGCACTAAAGCATACAAATCATCACTTGTATTTGTCCGGTACATTCTGAAATAATTCCTGATGAGGTCGTCAGGTGTACCTGTTTTCAAAAGATAACCACGCAATTGCCACCATTCTTGCACTTGTTCACCCTCATACAACAAGGGAGTGGTTCGAACTTGGGTTGCTGAAGAAAGAGTTGTATTTCCAAAATATTCCTGGAAATTATTGTATGGTAAGTAAGTACATGGAATCGAAGAACCTGGACAATCCCAGCCACCATCGTTATCTGGATCTTGGGTCGCATCACTCGGGTCACGTGGATCAAATGTAGCCCAGGTCCATTCCAAATTAGGGCGACTCAGAACATAACCACCCATGCCATCAGAGCTTACATTCAATGGTTTCTTGGTACTGCCAAAGTCTTCCCAAACGACCTTGATTTTTCGGAAAGATGACCAATTGCTGTTGGATTCATTCCATCCCTTCGAATATTCATAGAAATCAGGTAACATATCGCCATCTGTGTCGTCATCTAAGGGGTTGGTACCGAACTTGTATACTTCCCGTCCATCCAAAAGAGCCCAATCATTGTCATATCCAGTGGTAACGCCATTATTTCCTGTACGGACCATGACTACTGAATCTCCATCTGTATCATTTTGAATAGGGAGAGTTCCGTATTCCCACTCTTGAATATTTGTGAAATATAATGGTGTCATAGCAGGGGGTATTTGTGAACTAGTGTCGCCCATTGTGAATACTCGATCTGACCAAGTCCCTTGTGGAGCGGGAATGTTGGAAAAGGAGCGGTCATACCATCCATCAGCATCAGGGTCGTAATTTGCATCTAGGGGGTTAACTGGATTAAGTGTCCACCTCCATGCATCAACTGGTAATGTTTCTGCATACCTCGAGTAACAAAATTCCCAACCATCTGGCATACCATCCCCATCAGAATCAGGGTGCATAGGATCGGATATACCAACAAGGCTGAGGTTCCAATTGTCTGAATATGCTTCGTTAATACGCAACATTCGCTCACTACTCATAACATCCTTACTGACGAACAAATCATACATTACACCACGTGCTTGACCCCATGTATAACCCAATTCATCCTGATGGGCGGTGATTGTATCTCGCCCATACGAAACCAATCCAAATTGGGACGGGACCGTGAATCGTTGATCCCATCTGCCGTAAGTTCTGGCTTCATACTCGCGGAGATTAGAGTACGTTTCATTAGAATCAATGGTTCCATCACCATTACAATCCCAAGAATCTTCATCAGAATCATATCCAACATCTTCCGCAGAAAGCGGGTTCATCTCCCATTGGTTGCCATCGAGGTCCCATTCTGTAAACCAGTACTCATAACCATCAATCATTTGATCATTGTCTGTATCATTATCGGTTGGATCAGATATCCCAAGAAGTGCTGAGAGTAAAGGTGGTGCTGGGACTGCAGGATCCAAAATCCAAGCGCTGAATTGTTGACCTGCAATCATTGCACGGTTCCCTTTTGAAAATAGCATAGTAGATACTCGATTCATTGATGCCGCCTGATTAATGAGAAATGCTTCTTCCCACATTTTTGGTGCATCTGGTGGTGAAAGACCTCCGTTAGTAGGATTATGATTGGTAAGGTTAAGCTCTTGTAAATCTGTTAACGCATCCCTATCTGCATCATAGTGCCCATCTCCTGCGACTAATGGATTTAGTGTCCACACTTGGTCGGTTTGATTCCATCTTGTAAATAGAAGTTCAAGACCATCATATAACCCATCACCATCGCTGTCGGGATTATTCGGATCGCAGGTTCTGCCTGTTCGATTCATCTGCTCTTCATCAACAAATTCTCCGAAAGAGCTGAGACTACCTGCGGATTCCCAAATTTGTAAAGATATTAGGGGGCCTGAACCAAATATGTAAAACTGCGGTGAGGTCTTCTCAGGATTTGTTTCCGAATAGTTAGCTGCGATAGAATTGTATTCTTCCCAATTGGTCATACCATCGCCATCTGGATCTGAAATAGAATCCAATTCCATCACTGGGTTCAACGTCCAATCGCCTGCGTATGTATCCCAACGAGCAAAGAAAATTTCCCAACCATCTGGCATACCATCTCCATCTGTATCTCGGCTTAATGGGTCACTAGAACCATGGTCTTGAGTTGGTGCCAAAGGGTAGTTGCTGAGAACTTCTTGCGTTACGAAAAAGCCGAAGGGCTCATTGGCAGAACCATTCCAAGATTCATTGTAAAGTGATGTCGAAATTCCCAATGGATTACCGTCAGAATCGACATCACCGAGGACAATAGTGGAACCAATATGATACTCCAACCAGTTGGTCAGCATTTCATCCTGAGACAATATACCATCATGATTGACATCATAGCCATCTCCATCGGGGTTGTTGCCTGCATCCGAACCATTCAATGGGTTCAGACCCTCTTGAGCAGTGGACCAAGAACAAGTGTATCGTGCCTCCCAACCATCAGGTAAACCATCACCATCAGAATCAACTAAGTTAGGATCTGTATCTACCCAATTTGCTGCTCCTTCTGCCGTCTCGTTGTGTGAAGATAAACCTTGATTCTGAACTAATAGTCGTACTTGTTGCCATTGATATTCACATAAATTTGTCAACCCATCGCCATCTGCATCGTCGAAAGCATCCGAGGGGTCTGTTGGGTCAAGGGACCAATCATTACCACCGTGGAATGATTGGCCTATCCACCGCCGATAATTTATTTCCCAACCATCTGGCATACCATCTTGATCAGTATCCACATTTGTTGGATCAAGCGAGCTATCAGTCCCACCACCTGCACCTTCAACATGTCCAGTGATGTAGGTGTTACGGGCCTCGAGGCCTGTAGTTTCATCACACAGATAATCTCCATTGAGGTAATGACAAGTAAAATTTGTTTGTTCCAAGAAGAAACCCCAATATTCTTCTCCATCAAGTAACCCGTCTCCATCAGTATCTGAAATCAACGGGTTTGTTGTGTTCCAGCCTTGAGGGGTTGAGGCAACATATCTGAATTCATCCAGATTACTCCAACTTCTGTCAAAATAATCATCCACACTCGGATCGAAATTTACACCATCTGCATCAGAATCATCATCTCTGTCATAGGGATTTGTTGGATCCAATCCATAGATAAATTCCCAGCCATCTGGCATACCATCAGCATCAGAGTCATTGGAAAGTGGGTTAATCAAAGCGATATTTGAATATGTACCTGGGTCCAATGCTGCGAAAAGAACCATTGTACCATTGATGTCAAGAGTGCAAACTTCAGAAACCTTTCCAGGAATGCGAGTATTTTGCATATTAACGCCGGTTGAACGACTATAGTCACCATCAAGAATCCAAGTCCCCCATTGGGATCCAATTACAACTCCTCTTTCTGTCGGATGAATTGTATGGATATTGTTAGCATCACGTTCGTCAGGATATTTCATGCGATCATGAGAAAATGCTGATGCAGGGTCGGTCAACCCAGTAACCAAATCGAATTGGTGAACTCCCCCCAGAGTCCCTATCCAAAGAGTCTGGGGGCTTGTAATATCCCCGTTGGCATTGCGCGGTCCATCAACAACTAATGATTGAACTACAGCCGCGAGATCTTGGTCGTAAGAATCTGCAGGGACTACAAAATCCTCTGCATCATTTGTAGTGAAAATCCAACTACTCTCGAACCCCGATGCGAAATCAGAACTATTTGCGAGAAGAAGCCCCTGATTTGTACCAACAAAAAGATGAGGGCCGCCACTTGAAAGTACTGTATGTGTCATCGTGTTAACTGAAGCATTGTTCTCAGCTGTAAGGACATCATTCAACTGCTGAACCTCGAATAATGAGCCGATTCGTCCAACAGAATCGAGACTAAATCGCCAAAATGATTCATCAGTGTCAACACTAAGGACATCTAAATCGCCACTTCCTGTTTGTAATGGCGTCACTAATTTAATTGGAGTTGTTTCACTCTCATCGATTACTGTGTTTAGCAATCCATTAGCATCTAATGAAATCGTCATTAAACTAGTGCTGGTTGCAAGTAAAAGTACCCCATAATCTCCACCTTCAGACCAAAGGTGCATATCCAGCAACTCAGAATCAGCAGGCAGTTGGAGGTGAGAAGATGTTGAACTCTCAGCATCAATAATTGTAACACCGTTCTTTGTTCCAACATATACTAAATTTAGGGAATCATCAGATGCTATTGAGTGTGCATCATGGTGGAGGATACTTGGGCTCGTACCTTGATCTAAAGCAGTCACGGTCAAATCAGCCATGTCCATAGGGACATACTTCACTCCAGCAGTAACCCAATTGTCGTCATCGAGATACACTAGATATTCCTCAAGATTACTAAATGCTTCACCCAATTCAATTGTCGCGATTGATAAATCCGCTCCAACCACTCCGTCCCCATTGAAATCCCAGCCATCAATGTCTGAATCTTGGAAGGCATCACTGCTATTGCGAGGATCAAGTTGGAAATACACTTCCCAGCCATCGATAATTCCATCGCCCTTTTGGCTCTGGTCACGAATTGACCCATTTGCCCAGAGGAAGTAATCTGAATCCCTTCGTAAGGGATCTGTTCCTAACCAACCATCGTCACCAGTTGGTCTGTACTCCAAATCAGTACAAGGGTCAACGAGATATGGTATCGAACCTGAACACCTTAGGCCATCAAACTCAGTGGTCCAATTCTCTGGTGCACCATAAGAATACTCTTCTGCATTGGTGTAAAACTCATGGGGCTCGACAATGCCATCTCGGTCCACATCAAAACCATCTCCACATTCGAATAAACCAGGATTATTAGGGCAGCTGTCTGAATCCAATGAACCATCTGAACTATTCAAGGGATCAAAAGTATCGCAAGTCCAAGTATCCGAATCATTCAAATATCCTGTTTTATCCATGCACATAGCAACTTCAAAACCATCAGGCAACCCATCACCATCTGTATCTCCAGAACGGGGATCAAGGAACCATCGGATTCCTGTTTCGGATAAATCTGCAGGTTTCCCTGGTAATCCTGTACGATTATTGGTAAAACATGAATCCAAATCATAAGGCCAACAATATTCCATCAATGCCGTCAATCCATCCATATCATAATCGCTAGAATTATCAGAACCGTTGAGCATGTCAAGACCTCTAATTTCCTTTGATCTATCTCCTAAGTCCATGAAAACTGATTCACTGAACATTTCCTCATGCAAATCTGGCATCCCATCTTTATCATGGTCTGTAACAGGAGGTCCTTCCCCTGTAGTGTCGCCAGGATGGACTGATTCAACGGGATTGTTAGGGCGTATTTGGCTAACGAAAATCATCGACCCGATAATCAGTAGAGAAATCAGCAATGCAGTTTGTTTTCGACGCATGGACCCACCTGTGGGTTATACCCACAGCGCATTCCCCACTCTCTCGCTTATGATGCTGATGGAGCGACGTTCGGACATATCTCGATGGAAATTACTCTTTTTTAGAATAGAGAATTTTAATAATGAAATTTTTAGCCATTCGAAAGTTACTATTCGGCCATAGAAAATAAGTTCCTAAATGACCGGAATTCCCCAGCATCATACGTTGCATTCAAGGAGCGTCGAATCCCCGAGCCGAAATGACGGTCATGAGCTTCGAGATTATTCACTTGGGTTCGGGTAGCCGCGGCAATGCCACACTAATCCAGAGTGAGAATTCCAAAGTTCTCGTAGACTGCGGATTAAGTGGTCGCCAAATGGAAAAAAGATTGGGGAGGATAGGGGTCAATCCACAGTCGGTAGATGCCATTATTTTGAGTCACCACCACACCGACCATGTCCAAGGTGCTGAAATATTCCAACGACGTTGGGGTGCCGAAATATTGGCGAACTTTACCACTTGTGCGAAGATGGGGCTTGATCCGGTCAATCAATGCCGGATATTTGAGTCACTAGAGAGGGTTGATGTGACGACCGAAATTTCCATACTCCCTGTCCCAGTCCCCCATGATGGGGCAGAAAATGTCGGATTCATCATCAGTAGCGGAGGAAATGAACGAGCCGCAATCGTCACTGATCTCGGTGAAATTACAGATGAAATTAGGAAACATCTGCAGGGATGTGCACACATATCAATAGAAGCGAATTATGATGCGAAGAAATTAGCATTAGGCCCCTACCCATCAAGTCTCAAAAGTAGAATTTCTGGGCGCGGGGGACACTTATCTAATCGGCAAACTGCAGACTTGATGTCAGAAATTCTCGATGTCGAAACAAAGAGCCTCGTGCTATGCCATTTATCGGAAAGAAATAATGCTCCACATCTCGCAGAAAGTGAGGTACTATATCAATCAGAAAATTGGGGTGGAGATTTGCGTATTGCTGGACGTGATGGACCAGAATTCAGCCACTGGGTTGGGCAGGTTGAACCGGAGATTCTGATTTAAGCAAAAAATCACCTCAGTATGAGGTGAAATGGAGAATGGCTAAGAACACGTCCCGGTATGAGGTAACATGCGGCAACCATCTGGCGCCCCCAAGCGAGATGACGAAAAGGCCGTTTCAGAGATTATGGGAGTCACCATGCTTCTAGCAATGGTCATCACCACCATGGCAGGTGTTGTTGTCGTAATGCAACCATTCATGCAGGATTTGAATGATAATCGTGAATGGACTTCCGCAAGTGTAGCCGCAAACCAATTCAATGACAGGCTACTAATTGCTGCCGAAGCACCTGAAGGCTCCGGGTTAGTTGTTTCAAGTGTCCATCTTGCTGAAATTATTCAACCCGTTCGACTATCTGAAATTTGGAAGATTTCAGCAGACTTGTCAGGGGATGATCGGGTTACTGCGGACATTTCATCAGGGAGAGTTAGTATTAATTCGGTAAACGGAACCGCAGCAGAAGTACGAATCACAACCACTCTAGGTCAAGAAAATGGTAGTTTACAAAATGGTCAAGGGCAATTGTCAATTACTCTTGATTTAACTGGTTGGATTCTTGTAGATGTATTCAATTCAGAAGGAGATATTATCTATCGATGGATACAAGTTCCTCTAGATGGAATTCGGTTAAGCACACCACTGACAGGTGGAGATTTTACAATTGACTTGATTAATGGTGCAAGGGTCCAACAACTTCCAAACAAACCGGTGGATATTTTTGGCTACCCGCGCTTGGATCATGATTTGACGTTGAATGGAGAGTACAGAGTATCCCTTGTACTTCTCGATACTGATATGGTAGGCACAGGATTTGCCGATGATGCCAGTTTAGAACTAATTAGTGAGGGGCAAATAACATTCTTTTCAGATGAAGCTAGGAATGTCAGAATTGAAACCGATTTTACATCAGAAGATGGGCGGGCAACAAAATATAGGCAAGAATGGACTGACGATTATGACCTACATCGTTCGACTGGAGAATTAGAAAATTATGTGGGTTTTGGCCCCTATGGGCGGATTTCAGGGGTCGAGGGGATGACAATGCACCCTACATATGCAACCATTTCACTGGATGTTTTACTCCAACAGGTGGTAGTGAAATGATTCGTCGTGAGCAAGATGAGGAAGCAGTTTCTGCTGCAATTGCTACTGTCCTTTTGTTCGCAGGTGTTCTAACAATCATCTCAGGGATGATGGTCACAATTGCTCCAGTAATTAATGAAATGCATGGGTCAATTGAACGTGAAACCATGGGCGGACAAATGAGTGATTTAGCCTCTGAAACTGAGCGGTTAAGTGAATCTGGGACTCCTGGAGATACTGCTAGAATGTCATTGAAACCCCATACAGGGAGTCTTTCATGGGACCTCCAAAGAGGTGGGACATGGTATTCGGCGACCCATCAAGAAAATACTGAATTTCGACTTGATAGTGTCCTAGACTTGGATGATGAAATACGTTTCAGGCACCCGAATAACCTTATTGAAACGCTATGCTCTACAGACTTACATGCATCTCCTGAATCTCTTTTCCACTACCGTATTCCTCCTGTAAATGGTACAATCACAGCCACACCTCAGCACTCACTTTCAGCCCAATTGGGTCCGAATGAAATTACATTTGAGACATCTACTGGGAAAAATATCTATGATTTACAAGCCGATGGGATATGGCAAGAAATTATTTACAGTCAAGATGGAGAATCTTGGATTCATTCCGATGCACCATTGCAAGTGGCTCTCTGGCGTGGAAATGGTGGCGCGTTTGTTGCATCCCCTGACCTATCAACCCCCGGAACGGATAATGGCCGCATGTGGTCAATACCTTTGCAAGAAGGTTATCACAATCTACAAATTTCCTCTGAGGGTCCATTTACAGTAGATTGGGGGACTTCTATCAATCGTGGTTTAGGAATTTCTTCAAGCACCAATTATGCACAAGTTCCTTCTGATGAAACTGGTAACACACATATATGGTCAGAGACCGTCTTTACATCTACTGCAGATCGGTTGGAAGTGCAAACTTCTTCTGATGCTCAATTAATCCTGCACTGGGGGGTATCCATTACACTAGATGGAGAGGGACCCGGTGCATTCCATTTACCTGATAGAAACGGAGCATGGACTGGGACAAAATTTCAACCGCCTGCAATGAATGGGACAATAGTTCTCCACAACCCCAGTATAACTTCAACCACTGCAAAAATAAATGGTTTGTACCATTCCATCAGCGGACTTTCATCCATCCGAATTGCGTGGAATACTGATAGCCTTTCATGGATTGATTCTACCACACCAATTACTGTGGAGTGGATTTTAGATACGCAAACTTTGGGTGATGCGGCAAATCATGCACAAACATGGCGCCCCGGCAGTTTGTCGATAATCCCTGCAGCAGATACTGGTCGAAGCACTGGCATGAGCTGGTCATTTGCGACACCCACTAATGGCGGCAATGCGGAGAGCCCACTGACCGGGGATACCGGAGTTATTCTGCAACCAGCAGCCCCTAGTGTGTCATGGCTGACACCTATCCACACATCGGACCCAAGCAATGATAGCATTGGTAATCTAGAGCATAATGAAATTAAAACAATGCAATTAACAGAATCCCAATACAATACTGCATCCATGTCAACCACCAATGGCCCTGCTAGGCTTTGGGTAAGTGCTGGTGGTTCAGGCGCCACTATGGTACCAGAGGACGGGTATGACAGATGCATCAATATCGACACACGTGCATCTGGCTGGATTGAAGCGGCATTACCTTGGGAAACAATCAGCCAATTAGGTCCACAGGGAATTCGCCAAGCATGGAGAACAGGGGACCATTTCTTTGGCATTCAAATGACAATTAGAGGGGGCGTTTCTGATGAACCACATGTAACGTTAGGGACCGCATGGGCACTTAACCTACCGCGATTGACCTATACCTTCGATTCAAGTGTCTCAGATCTTGAAATTATATCTAATGGCGGATTTGTTGGAACCAACCATCCGGAATACAAACCATCTGTTCTCGTAGAGCCGCCATCTAGAGAAGGACCAGGGCCAAGAGTTGCAGTTACCATCCCCTTAATTTTACCAACCACTGATTCTATTGAGGGAGCAACTGATGTATCAATGACTCTCTCATTGAATACACGTGATCAATTGGCCTCAATGACAGCATATCAGGTTCGACGTGGCTGGGATGGCCCTTATGCTGAAGTCATTGCTGCTAATTCAGCAGCATCAACAGATTTCTCTGCAGACTGGCTCGCATTCCCTGGACAATTACAGATGCTGAATGATTACGTCGGATGGGTACAAACATCTCCTACAATGCCAGAAGTAGTATATCACGCAGGAGGGGACCCTGTGAAATTCAACATCCAAGTAGCACAAATTTCCAGCCATGCTGAAGGTGGTGAATCGCTATGAGGACATATTCCAAATTACATCGAAATGAGGAAGGTGCAGCAACAGAAATAGGATACATTTTCACATTCTTACTTGGTTTGATGCTATTATCTTCGTTTTCCATATGGGTATGGGATATTGAAACTGCCACGCAAAAACGTTGGACTAACGAGGCTATTGAAGAAAATCTGTTCTCAACAAGTGAAGCAATAGAACGAGCAGATGAAGCGGCCAGGATTGACCCTGCTGCCCGTTATGCTGAACCCGTGAATCTCCATCTCTCCGGAGCAACTGGGCTTGAATTGAAAATGTGGTTAACTGATGATGCCATTCACATCATTGACTCTGGGGGAGAATATAGTTCAAGTCATGCTATATCTGGGGCTGCTGCAACGACACACTCCGGTCAACTGAGTATATCTGGAATTGACACCATTTGGGTTGTGCTAGATCAAGGGGAAGTAACCATTCAAACGAAACAGCCTGGGTTCTAATTAGCGCCCCATGATTGCTCGATGCATTTGCCCCTGCACTTCACGCATGCGCTCTCCAGCACCTAATTCTCTGAAAACTGTCAAAGCACGTTGAAGATAATTCATCCGTTCAGCTTTCTCAGGTGCAGCATTACCTAATCGGGCCAACAATTCACCTATTAATGGTCTGAAATCGTTTGCTTCAGCCATTACCAGACCTTCGAGGTAATGCTCAACTGCTTCATCTGTACGACCTGAATCAGACAAAGTTTCACCAAGGAGAATCTTTACTTCAACGGCGGTCTTCTGATTGGTTTCTTCCGCCATCTGTTCAAGAGCTTCTGAATAATGGTGCAATGCCAATTCAGGATCACCTGTACGTGCATACAATCGGCCAAGGACTGCCCTCGAACGAGCGTGTAAAGCCTTGTCTTCACTTTTTTCTGTAGCTTCAAATGATTGTATTGCGTGCTCCCTAGCCCGATCAATTTCTCCCATTTCTAAAAATGCAGATGCTAATTTAATTCGAACTTCGTTCAGTGATTCATCATTCTCGGCATCAAGGAGACCCTCAACGTTGCCATAGACTTCCAATGCTCGCTTTATATCCTTCCGATGACGGAATATATAGCCCATATTCGTATATGTTCGTGCCGCACCTTGGGCATCCTTAGTTGCTATGAAAATCTCTAGTGCCTCACGGTGTAGTTTCAATGCTGCATCTGCTTCTCCTCTTTGAACACAGATATCTGCCTTGTTTGAAAGGAGGCGGCCTTCCGCGTCACTCACCTTCTGCTCTTTTACTAATGGTAGTGCCAAATCATATTCCTTTTCTGCATCAGCCCAGCGCCCCTGTAGAGAGTATATATTTCCACGTAACTCAAGTATATTTGATTGTGCAGCAAGGTTAAACTGTGACTCATCTAAATCTTTCAAGAGAGATAATAATTCCACATACCCACCATTTACCAAATCATGCCCATATTTACTCAGTACGGTTGAAAGTTCGTCAATATCTCCTGCATTAACCAAATGATAAATCAATTCCAATTGTAATTCAGAACTATCTTGACGATTACGGTACCATTCACATGCAGCAGAGTGCAACTTTGTAGCTGTTTGAGAATCGATTGTTCTCAAAAGGAATTCGCGAACAAGGTCATGGACATCGTAGTTCTCACTGTCTGCTTGACGAGCAAGTCCTTTCTCAACCAAACTATCGAGTAAATTAGTCTCTACTTCGTGACTAGATAATGCATCCAAAGGCATTGGCTCCCTATAGATTGCAATAGCACCAAGGACACTTTTCTCTGCACCCGATAATCGACTGAAAATTTCTTTTTCAACGAATTTTTCTAATGTGTCGTGGAATGTACTGCCTACTGAACCTCTGTTGATTAATTGCAAAATAAGAGGGTGGCCTCTCGATAGTGTGTAAATGTGCAAGAATGATGAAACATCAATATCTGGCATAGTTGTTAGCAAATTACGACTAGCAGACTGATCCAATCCCTCTAATGGTAACATCAATGTCGCAATCTTACCTTCTGCATCCTTGGTAGGAACCACTTCCCTATACGAGCGACTGAATAAAACAAGCCCACACTCTCGCATATCCACCATTCGTAGAGATAAACCTCGGATAAGGGAATATAGGACTTCGTCGTTGACTTTGTGTAAATCATCAATAACAATCAGAGCAGGTGTTTCCTCAAGAGCACTGACAATGATGTTCACTACAACCGTTGCTTGCGGTACAGATGAACTCTGTACATAATTGGAAAGTTCGTCATCACCAATTGCTGAAAGCCATTCCGCAATTGCTTCCATAAATGCACGACTCCCTTCCCAGTCTTGGCAACGATGATACAACAAATTTCTTCGATGTGTGTATTCTTCAATAATTCTTCCCGCTAATGCGGTTTTTCCAATGCCAGCAATACCCGGAAGTAACAGGCAGGTAGAGCGAGCATCTAACAAATTGGATATATTCTCCATTTCGGTTTCTCTACCAAAAAATGAACGGGTACGGGGTAAATCTCCAAGTGAACCCACTAATTGTTTCTCCACATGTTTATCCAAATCTCGTTGGATTAATTCCTCATTAAGAGTGCGGAGATCAAGCATTCCATTATCGTCAATATACCGTAAAACATCAACAGCGCGTAAAGGGAAATTCGCAATTTCTATGGAACCTGCTAATGTAGTTGTATGAGTCACCCCCTCACCATCAACAAGTCTAATCGGATGCTCAGAAAGTCGCTTCCATGTCTCTTCGGCTTGCACCATTCCTGAATCGGTCAAGAAGTATGCTTTCCTCTTTCGGTTAACACCTGCAACATGAGCTTGACGCTCGATAAGATGGGCCGCATCTTTCAAACCGGCAATCGCACGAGGAACATTGCTCCGAGCAATCGCAACTGCATTTGCAATTCCCATTTGTGATAGGGCAAATGGAACTTCGACAGAATCAGTATAACTTGAATAATCCCTCAAATGCAATAGTATGCGCTCTTGGACTCCCGGTTTTGGATGCAGCATACACTCACTCCACTACTATGTTTCACAAGTATACCTTTCAATCTAATGGGAGTTGGCCCCTTAAGCCCCACCCCAATTATTGTTCATCGGGGACCCATTTACTTTGTTCCGAATCCCATACCCAACCAGGATAGCCCTGAACTGCAGGTTGAGCTACTTGGGTAGTTGGTTGCGGTGCGGCTGCTTCTGCTTGAGGTGCGACTACTGTCTCACCTGACGTTGCAAGGTTTTGCCCTTGCTTGGCCCAAGCATATGGATCAACTTCCACATCAGGTTCAATATCTTCGTCAGGGTAATCCTCGAATTCAACAAAGAAGAAGACGAATACACCAACTAATGCCCCAATGCCAAGTAAAACAAGAACAATGATCACGATTGTCATAATTAGGCTTGACTCCTCGTCCGCACTGCCCAACTGAACAGTCGAATCTTCGTTTGAAGGTTGAACTTCGCCATCATATTCGAAAACAATTTTGTTGCTACCTGATTCAAACCTGTTTGCAGGGATTTCGATTGACCAAGTTGAATCTTGCTCGACTTTAGTATTTCCAAGGCGGAGGCCTCCCGAGGTTTCGGCAATGACTACTTGATCAGGTCGCCCAGTGCCACTATAAATCAGTGTATCTGATTTTGAAATTTGTTCTGGACAACCGGCAGTATATTCTCCATTATCATCCCTCAATCCTGTGCAAACTGACGTGAATGCGACTCCCACAACATCAATGTCTAGAGGGAAAGAAAATGCCTTTTGATTATACGTGTCTTTCGCTACAAACACAACGTTTTCCAATGTCCAATTACTCATCAGACATTGCTGCATGATCAAACACATATTCAATGGGTTGTAATTTACCATACCTGTGGAAGAAATTAACACAACTTGGAAGTGTGAATCATCAGAACTCTGTTCTAAGTCTTGGACATACCATGTCAACCCACTCAGGCCATTGTCGTCACTGAAATATTGACTCAAGTCGATAGATACACCATCTCCACATTGGTCACCCGAGCCAACTGTTGAACCACCAGTTTGTACATCGCAATATGCGGTGATACTTCCTGGCCAAGCAGTTCCATTGAATGTAGGAATTTCATCATCTTGGTTTGGCGGATTATTGATGATTATTTCTACTTCTGCGGCATCACTGTAATCAAATCCATCGAAGGAACGGGTTTGCACAATATAGTGCCCATTGTGTGACAATGTGCGTGTATCCCAACTAGTTTCCCAAATACCAGTGACATCATCAATTTGAGAACGTACTACTAATGAGTGGGGACCTTCAGGGACAGCAAGATACCCATCTGGACCTGGAGCTTGCATATCTAATATGGATATTTCAACCCGTGTAACGTCGCCGTCTGTGTCAACTGCACGTCCTCGAATTAGGGTATCGGAAGCAACTGTGATTGTCTGTCCTTCATATGGCGCAAGTAATTGGATTTGAGGTAAATCATTGTCATTATCAACATAAATTGAGATTTCGACAGGAGTACACTCGTCAACCACGAATTGGCAAAAGGCAGAATCACTAGCCCATATTTTCAGGTCATAAGTTCCACTTGGAAGGGGAGCCACTGACCATTCAGCATTCCAATTCTGTGAACCTGGTTTTGAGAATGTATTCGAGTAACCATTCGGCTGTTGTACAGTCGCAGGGCCACTAACTTGGAACCATATTTCTTGAATATCGCTACCGAAATTTCCGTTATATGAATCAGAAGCTGTTCCACTAAATGTTACTAAACCATTTGATATCACTGTGTTATTTGTTGGTGTACTGAGCGTCAAAGTTGGAGGTTCGATATTCAACTTGATTTTGCGAGTGACAACTGGCGAATAGTCAATACCATCAAATGAGCGGAATTGGAAAGTATAATCATTTTCTGGCCGATCACTCATGTCATACTCAAAATACCAATTTCGGAATGGATGATTATTGTAAGTGACATCACTACCTGCGCCACTACTATCGGTGGCAAGTTTCATGTCAATCCAATCACTGGTGAATGGGTCCTTTACCTGTACTTCTTCAACAACTCCTCTCTGATCCCATTGTGCCAGAGTGTTTCGTTCAGATTGACTCATTCCATCATGACCATAAATTCCAGCCCAGATGCCATCATGTGCTGAACCTGTGAAATTTACTGTTCGTTTGAAAGAGTGCCCATCGTTCTGAGAAACAGTAATGCTAGGTTCCAAATTCTCCAATGAAATAATTTCTGAAAGCACTCCAGTCTGACTCGTCATATTGATGCTATATCTCTTGTAGCCCTTTCCAAACTTGTAAGCTGTTACGTAGTAACGTGACATTTCTCTACTGGATGCACCATTTTGGCAATCAGGGTCATCATTATCGAACAGAACATCGCCATCATTGTCCATGCCATCACTGCAAGAGTTTTCACCAGGATCATCAGCGTGGCGGTCTGGATTTGTCCCTCCGGGTCCGCCACCAGTCATATCCAAGTGGAAATCACTTGGCATCGATACTTCAGATGTCCATCCTTGGTCATTGGTGGTTAGGGAATAAAGATCGTTACCACGGGCATCTTCAATCAATACGTCTGCACCACCAACACGTATTCCTGACACGAGAGTTCTGAATTTGACAATCTCCGCCTTACGGATTTGTACAGCCCACTTAATGGGTGATGTGTCGATATAGATGTTGGATGTATCCACGCCTGTCAAGTTTGCAAATGTGAACACAGTTGAATTGTTTGTGAGCGACATTGCGAGCGGGAAATCTTGTGGCGGCCATACGCTACAAGTTGGTACCAAAACTTGTCCACCCCAATTATTCCAACTATATGCTTCAGCATCTGGCCAGGCTAATTTCACTGGATTAGTTTCATTGGACGCCGCATTTGGACTTGGGATGTTCTCCGATTGAACTGTAATACTACTCTTGGTTGCATTGTAGGTCTGTCCAACATTCTGCCAAGTATTCATTGAAAAGAATCCAAGGGTACCATATTCAGGTTGACCCTCGTAATTTGTATCGTGATTTTTGACTAAAGCCCCGGTCCCTGTAGCATTAAAGATATTATTTCGGACGTCAAGAATGGCTCCAATTGCCCGGATTCCGTCTCCTCCTCCACCGACTGAAATATCGTTATTCATTAGAGTAAGAGATGAACGGAAGGCATGTACTGCTGGACAAGGGAAATCACCACCCCATGCTTTCACACTGTTGCAAGTGTTTCCGTCGCTTTGTAGAATGGAATTATGGACATGCATTCGATTCTTGGTGGGGTAAGGCACACTCCATCCACTATCCCCATAGTGGTACTCACCTGCAACAATTGGTTCTTTGGCTGTACCTGTAATTGATACTGAATCCACGGTGACATCACTTTCGCCAATTGACCAGATTCCATTCCAACCACCAATAGGGCCAATGGTCCCTCCAGTGATTGAGACGGTTGAGTCAGAAATTTGCATACCTGAACTTCCAGATGCACCTTCTGCACGGTTATTGTTGAAATCAACCCAAGCTCGATTGAATGCAGTCAATGGAGATCTTTCATCCGTTACCACATCGTTGTTTTCAACTATCAATTTGTAATCGACATTGTTGACTGTTTTCCTATTGTTGACGTCAATTCCATTGCAAGATGTTTCTATTTGCCCATGTTTGATCTCACCAGCAGAATCATCGAATCGCATACCAAAATCACCAGACGCGATCGTAGCATGAGTTACTTCGACAAACGATTTCTCAGCCCATAGGACGTGGCGACCACCATCTTGTTCCCCACAACCCTTGTCGGTTCCAGTGAATACTGGGGCTGAAACCTTCAATGGATTTAGCGCACTTCCTGCACCATATGCTTGAATAGCCGAACCTACAAGACTTGACTCGTCATCACCAGTAACGAATTCGCCTCCCAGAATTTCTGGACTAGCCAAGTCAAGAATTAGTAGGCTAGTTGTATTAACGCCTTCAAATTTCAGTCCAGTAAGTGTAGGGCTTGCGCCATCAAGGACTAATGCACCATATCGAACCTCTTGGATATCGGTCACATATGTTGGTATCCCGTATGCATTCGTGATTGATACGTGATTGAATTTGGTGTAACCAATATCTACTGTATTTCGGATTAAAATTCCTTCATAGCAAGATGGATCTCGATTCCAATGTGCATTGTTAAAAATACCATAACAACTTCCGATTGCCTGAGGGTCTGCTGGATCCTGCCAATTGAATGTTACACGGCTGCTATTACTGGCCATTCCATTGGCACCACATGCAACGTCTCCTGCACACAAGGCGCCTCGAACGTCGATGTATGTACCATTTGGAATTGTAACAGTAGTACCTGGTTGAACAATCAATTTTGCACCAGGTGGGATGATTACATCACCTGTTAAAGTGTGGCTTCCGGACCACACTTCTGTACCTGAAATTGTTCCGGCACTTGTTTCATTCGCTGCTGTAGCAGTAGGCATCATTCCAACGAGGCCTACCATTACACTAGTGAACATCAAGATTGACAGCATTAAACTCTTGTTTCGACGAGAATTTTTCATAGTTCCACTTCCTAAGTTCAGACTCGGGAGAGTTACAAGGGCTATAACAGCAACGGCGTCGTGGCACAACGTTTTAGAGTATAAAAATATCAAATAATTATTATTGTATCAATAATTAGTATCATTTTGATACTTAAATATCGCCACGTATTGCGATTTCATCAGCTACAGCCCGTTCCCAAGTCAGAGCGTTGAGCGTTCCGTACCCGTATCTCGAGTGATGTGGCTGTCCTTGCAGTGCATCAGAATCACAGGAGTCTGCTAATGCGCGTTTCACCAAATCAATGTCATCTCGATCTGCATTCATCCCATTTCGGGTCAAAGCATCCCCATGCCGTTCCAATATTAAGGCAAGTGCACCCACGACAAATACAGTGGAATCACTGGTACCCGTGCTCTCAGAATACGGAACCGTTAGACTAGAATCAGATGTCGAGATTATTGCAACTCCCGGGGCGCTAACTTCGGGCTTTTGATTTGGATATTCACGTAATTCGCCGCCTGAAATATCTGTTTCGGAGCCTTCAGCAGTTTGTTCCCAGAATATTCCACTTTCATCAATAGACCCAACAGCAATTACGCCAGCAACATTTGCTGGGACCGAAACATCAGTTACAGTAGAATCGGGGCCACCTGAATTACCCGCTGCAGCAACTACGAATACGCCATGATCAAGGGCATCGGACACGGCAGATGCTGTTTGTGAACCCAATGGGTTATCGGGATTAGGGTCCCCACCCAGTGACAAACTGATGATGTGTGCATCCACATCCCTCCAACACCAATTAATTGCATTTGCAATTACTGCTTCCGAACTACTTTGCCCATTTTTATCCAAAGCCGCTGCAACAAACAAATCCACATTTGGGGCGGCTCCGGTGAATTTTCCTTGTGCAACAAGAATGCCTGCCATCATCGTCCCGTGTTTGTCATCACCTCTATCTTGAATTGTGCCGTCAGCATTCGAGATGAAGTCTTTGTAACGGACCAATCGGACTTCTTCAAAATCAGGATGGTCTATGTCTATTCCTGTATCCACTATGCATACACGGATGCCTTCACCTGTGAGTCCATATTCATCTTGTAAAGTGTAAATTTCAGAGTTTTCATATGCCCATTTGGAATCAGGTGTTAACGCATCAGCGAAGAAGCCAACTAATGATGGATAACTCAAGAACATGCCTGAAATTATAACCAAAACCGTCAACATTCCCCACGGCTTTGGACCATCATCACGGACATTTTGAGCGGTCATTTTCCTCCATTCCTCTGCTTGCTCTGCTGTCGCACCGTAATCTTCAGGAGGGTATCCTGGTGCATCTGCATCAATGGCAGTCAGCATCTGAGGCTCTTCCGGCTCAGGAAGATATTCCAAATGCTCGTAGGGGCCTCGGGGCATGTTAACAGGTATGAGGGATCGAATAGGGTACATCTTCCCTTCGTGTACTCCAACTCGCATAATTGCGATTCCGAGTAGTAAGTGATTGCATCAGAACGGTTGTGCTCCACGACGACCACTGAACTTCACAAACATGTAGATAATCCCTACAAACAAAAGAAGAACAACGATGCCCAGTATAAAGCTAGCCTCCTCTGGGGCTTCCTTCTGAATATTAACAGCGAATGTGACGTCATCTGGTTCACTAACTACTTGGAACCCAGTGGTGTTAATATGCAAAACGAAATTTTCACTCCCAATACCATATGGTGCAGTGTTAACAATAATTTCGAAGGATTCAGTTACACCCTTTGCGACAGGGAGGGCCTTAGAACCGACCACATCCCCGGATGCATTCAAAATTTCTACAACGACATTGGCGGCATCAACATCACCACTGTTCTCAACATTCACAAAGAATGTGTTGTCAGAATCGGCAGCAGCGAAACCACTCTTTGAAGTATCTACGACACCCCAGTCATCTATCGAAAGGTCAGGCAATGCCGTCTTAATCTTAATCTCAAATGGTGCATAACTGGTATTATCCTTACTAGTTACTGTAATCCATACACTAAACGACGTGTCTGGAGCATTTGTAGGCGAGTGGATGTTCAAGGAGTACATTTGTGCTGAGGATGCACCAACTGGTACGGAAACAGCCCCCTGTACACTCCAACCTTCCAACTCAGGTGTATCGGGTATTGCACCAATCTCAAAGAAATACTGATCATCTCCATTTCCTGTGTTCTTGATTATAAATTCATATTGATCATCAGAACCGGGTATAATTCCAAATTCTTCTGTAATGTCACTAACAACTTCAAATCCGTAAGTTTGAGGTACGCGTAGAGTTAATTCATATTCACTGTGTGAACCATCAGAATTGGTCATTTTTATCTTCAAAGAATGTCCAAAGCTGTAAGATTGTGCCAGAGTTTGATTTGCAGGAACAATTCTCATCATTACTGTCGTTTCATTCGCCGGTGAGCCAATCCCCATAGTGTATGTACGAGTTGTTTCCCATACTTCAGCACCAGTCTCATTGGTACCATTATAGAATACTACTGTCCAATATTCTGCATCTCCACCATTGATTAATGCAGATACCGTGAATTCATCAACTGCCTGATTCCCAGTATAGTTCACAATAACCGGAATGTCGGCTATCAAGAATTCTTCGTTTTCACCAGCAATAATCGTGAATTCATCAGTGTCGGTAGTAGATTGAGTGACATTGACGAAATTGTCACCTATTGCAAACATGACTGAATGATCAAATCTTCGATTGAAATTGACCACATAGTCGGGAGATTCAATACCCCCTCCAACAACCTCTGCAGAAAGGCCTCCAGAATATGACATCTCCATTGCTTGCTCCATAGTGGTGAAGCTGGCTTCAACAGAATAGTCTCCAGCAGGCAGCAATAAATTGAGTGAGCCATTTGCATCAACTGTCTCGTTCCAACGCATAGTCAAACCATTTGCCATGATTAAATCAGTTGGGTTGCTAATTAGAGTCGTGTCTGACAAGTTGCGTTCAACACCGTCGAAATCAATCCATGAGGTTTCAAGATTCAATATGCTTGCAGTGGAAAGTGTCACATTTAGTTCTCCGCCATCTGCAATTTCGGCATTCACCAACTCCATAGCAGCAAACTTTCCTTCATTTCCGTCATAAGTCACATGCAAAACCCAAGCCCCAGGTTCTACTACTGCGGACCATGTGCCATTCCAAGTCCCATTATCAAGAACCTTCGTTGCAGACAATGATGTTCTTGCAAGTCCTGATTCAGGTAGTAAAGTAATCTCCACATCATCCGAAATTAGATTCCACTCGCTCGGAAGTGAATGAGTAATCATTCCGCCAATCGTGACAACTCCGGCATCCATTTCCATGTCACTTGAATTTGCAGTATATCCAACCTCTATTACTGTCGAGCTTGGGCTGTATCCTTCACGGATCGCATTTACAGTATAATTGTCACTAGTCGGGACAAATACGCTCCAAGTACCCATATTATTACTGGTCAAATTAACTGGTCCAAATGAGGGACCTGTTACTGTAACATTTGCATCGGCTATTCCTTCACCGAGATTCCACAAATCATCATTATTCAAATCCCAGAACAAATTACCTGCAATCTCAACCCACTTGTCCAATGTGATATTGACATCTGCATTTGCAGCAGCACCGGCGCTAACTGTAATTGTGTAATTCTCAAGTATCCATCGCAAATTACTGTCTGTCCGATTAAGCGAAAGTGTCCAATCTCCAGGCATTAATCGGGCTTCAATCAATCCATTTTCGTCACTGGGCCCTACTTCAAATACATCCCCAGGACGATCATCGCTGTTTGCTATGAGAGTAAAGCCACTTAATGTGGTATTACTTCCACTTTCGGATATTGAAAGATTAAATTGAGCCGATTCAGTTGTAGTCCAAACAATTCCCGATTGTTCACTGTCAATGATGATACTACCACGGTATTCTTGTGGGACATTATCTTCAGTACCATCATCTTGGATGAACCTATCGACAATAACAAACCATTCGCCTTCTGCGATATAATCAACTATTGTTCCGTTGGAATCGGTAAGTAGTGAGAAACTACGAACGCCATCAATTTCTTCAAAGTCAACGGTCCAGTTCTCCAATGGTACATTCAACTGGTTTTCAAGCAAAATTGATGTGTGCCATTGAGGAATAAATCCGATATTTACTTCAGTACTCTCATTACCAATTAATACCGAAAATTTGCTATCTGTATTTACTGCACCAAAAGATTCGTCGCCATCGTCTAATACAGATATTATTGTACTAAATGATGTTGAGTTTGCAGGATCACTTGGATCTAGTGTAGGTGTTTCAAATATCCAATCACCAGCCTGAAGATTCATGCTAATACTACCATTGTCCCATCCTGCGTCATCCGCACTTACATTGACGGTGTACCCCGTCATTGAACCAATTTGAATCAAAGTGAATTCAATTGCTTGTGCTGTGCCATTGCTTACATTGCCATCAAGTGAATGATCAATGAATGGAGTCAATGTAACATTAACTGCGTCAGGTGAGGCGATTAATGTCAGAGTGTTATTATCTGCCCCTGCTACTGAATAGTTCAATGGTTCTACATTCAGAATATCTTCATTAATGCCGAATACCCAATTCGAGGTTTCATTATCAATCACGTAAGATACGAAATGACCATTTTGGTCAACAGGCCAATGCCAGGTAACACCTGTTTCCTCATGGTATGTTTCCAGTACGAATGGGTGTTGCCCATAACCCGGTACTTGGGAATCGTAACGACGGCCAACTTCATACAAGAATAGGTCACCTGATGCACCCCATGTGGTTTGAGGCATTAGCGGTTCACTGAGATTTTCTTCGCCTACAATGAAATGTTTGCCAATCATACGATTACCAACAATAACATGGATTGTCAGGTTCACTTCAGCACCAAGAGGTAACTGGAATGAGAAACTTCCATTGTCATCAGTCATGGTGTCTTCAGTGATTCCACCCCATTGCACCATCACCATTTGATTCTTGTAGGGTTCAAGTTCTGTTGTTTTGTCATCGACGGGTTCATACATCACAGTACCATTGACCCATTCAGATTCAACATAATTCAGTTCAAGGTCAATGATGTCATCCTGTTCAATGAGGATTTCCTCGTACAGGATACTGTCCTCATCGAGTAAACTTGTAGCAACCCATTCACCGGTAGCCAGTTCAATGTTGTATGAACCATTTCCATTATCTCTTGCATCAAATGAAATTGGAGCAAATTGATTAGTGAAGGTGATATTCATTCCAGAAACCAAATTCCCA
>Ga0066836_10000023_pt1 | contig 60700 bp, 53 predicted proteins | sample ETNtaG_18_FD_71568 | JGI IMG/M metagenome (GOLD analysis project Ga0066836, IMG submission 71568) | Marine microbial and viral communities from oxygen minimum zone, Eastern Pacific Ocean - ETNP201302SV91 | ecosystem: Environmental > Aquatic > Marine > Oceanic | place: Pacific Ocean: Eastern... | reverse complement strand
AACTTTTCCATGACTATCTTCTCCTCCTCCAATTTCGTTGTCCTGATTAGCTCCAGAATTATATGAGCCACCTCCAGCACCTCCTGAAGTTTCATTACCTCCTGTTTTAACCTGAGGGCCTCCTCCTAAATTATATCCACCACCGTTTCCACCATTCCACTCACCTCCACCTCCACCTCCGAAACCACCATCACCATGTGACCAACCACTGTGTCCACTAGTCGAATGAGTTCCTCCAGCAAGAAAATTAGGCCATCCTTTACCTCCCTTTGAGTTATAATATCCACCATTCGCTCCATCAGATGTCCAAGATCCTCCTGCACCAGAATAATGATTACTACCATTAGAACATTCATTACCAATTGCATTTGGATCATTTACAGAACAATTTACTCCTAATCCTGTTTCCGTTATTTGACCTGGAATAGGTGTGGAACCAGCATAATAATGTCCTGCTCCTCCTCCTCCAGCTATTATCAATGGAGTTGCAGACGCATGATTATTACCTTTTGCAACAAAAGTCCCTCCTCCTCCTCCTCCTCCTCCTCGACTAGCAGATATATGAGTTACACCCATTTGACCAACAGCTATTCTTATAATCTCTCCTTGAGTTAAATTAAATTCTCCTTTCATTCTGGCTCCATTTTTTCCCCAACAAGCATTGTTATTCATTCTTTGACATCCACCATTATACCCACCTTTTGCTCCCCAAACTTCAATGACATAAGTACGAGTTTGAGGTACAATCCACTCCTGAATACCATTATTTAATGTAACAAAATTTTCTAAATTAGTTCCAGAATATGCAGTATTACAATCTCCTTGAGAAGGACCATCTTTTCCTGTTTTACTGCAATTTGTAAAGGTTGCAGAAGTTCCTTGAAACTGAATCTGATTAGATACTTTCAATGCTCCATGAAAAGTTGGTAATGCTATTTGAGAAAATAAATTGTAGGATAAAAAAAAGAATAAGAAGGTAAAATAAATTTTCACTGATCAAAAATAAGATTTTTTATGAACATTTGATATAATTCTTCCAGATGGGTCATTAAGATTTTGAAAGTCTTTATCCCACAATAATGCTTCCTCTGTACTACAAGCGACAGATTTAGATGAAGGAACAGTTTTAATAGCAGATTTAGATTTATAAAACTCCTCAAAGATATTTCTATAATAATATTCTTCTTTATTCTTTGGTGTATTGATAGGAAACTTTTTATTTCTTATATTAAATTCTTTATCTGATATATTTGATTCAACGTATTCTTTCAAAAAATCGATCCATCCATATCCTACTCCATCGGAAAACTGTTCTTTTTGTCTCCATAAAATATTTTTTGGTAATTCATTTTCAAATGCTTTCCTTAAAATCCATTTTTCCATTTTGTCAATTCCAACCATCTTATCCTTAGGATTTATTGACATAGATACATCAAGAAAGTCTCTATCTAAAAATGGAACTCTACATTCAACACCCCACGCTGCCATTGATTTATTAGCTCTTAAACAATCATATAAATGTAACTTATTCAATTTTCTTACTGTCTCTTCGTGAAATTCTTTAGCATTTGGTGCTTTGTGAAAATATAGATACCCTCCAAAAATTTCATCTGCCCCTTCTCCAGATAAGACCATTTTTATTCCCATAGATTTTATGATTCTTGACAATAAATACATTGGTGTTGAAGCTCTGACTGTTGTGACATCATAGGTTTCAAGAAAATAAATCACATCCCTTATTGCATCAAAACCTTCTTGAATCGTAAAAGTTTTTTCATGATGAACGGTTCCAATATAATTTGCGGCCTCCCTGGAAGCTTCTAAGTCAGGAGAATTTTCAAGGCCAATTGCAAAAGAATGTATTTGTGGCCACCAAGCATCTTTCTTACCATCAGATTCTATTCTCTTCTGTGAAAATTTTTTTACAAGAGCAGCAATAATGGATGAATCTAATCCTCCTGAAAGAAGGACACCAAAAGGAACATCTGACATTAACTGATTTTTTACAGATTGTTCAAGAGCTTGTTTTAAAGAACTGATAGAGGTTTTATTTTCTGAAATATTACCATAATCCATCCAATCCTTTTTATAATATTTTATATATTTTTTATCTCTACTTGAATAATAATGTCCAGGAGGAAATTCTTCTATTTTTTTACAGTATTTAACAAGAGATTTCATCTCTGATGCAACATTTAAATTGTTATACTCATCCCAACCAAGATATAATGGAATAACTCCAATGGGATCTCTAGCAATTAAATACTCATTTTTTTTCGCATCATAAAGAGCAAATGCAAAAATACCATTCAATTCATTTAGAAAATCAACACCTTTATTTTGATATAGCGATAGAATAACTTCACAATCAGAATTAGTTAGATAATTGTATTTTATATTTTTATTTTTTCTGATGTTTTTATGATTATAGATCTCGCCGTTTACTGAAAGAATTAAATCTTCATTTTGAGATTTAATAGGTTGTTTTCCAGAATTTATGTCTACAATACATAATCTCTCATGGGCCAAGATAGCATTAGGAGAAGTAAAAATACCAGACCAATCAGGGCCTCTATGTCTTACTAACTTAACCATTTCTAAAGATCTTTTTCTCATAAGATCATTAGGAGAATCTTTAATATCAAATAAAGCAAATATTCCACACATAACTAAGATAAAAAAACCTCTCATCAAGAGAGGTTATTGTGAGTCGCCTGGGCCTCGAACCCAGGACCCCATCCTTAAAAGGGATGTGCTCTACCAACTGAGCTAGCGACTCAATAGATTTATATTACGCGCAAAAGTAGAAAGATGTTAATCAAATTACAATAATGTAAAATAATAATTTAAAAATTATTAATTTTTAAGTGTGAAACGATTGTTTATACTTTGTATTCTTCTTTTTTATTTGCATTCTTCTTATTCTCAACAAAAAGAATCGCCATTGGTAAATTCTTTTTATGAGCATATTAAGTTAAAAAATCAAAGCAACATAAATTTAGAATGGATTAGCCTAGGCCCGGTTTTAAATTCAGCAAGAGTAGAATCAATTCAAGTTGATGAAAAAAATCCAGGGACAATGTATGTAGCATTTGGTTCTGGTAATTTATGGAAAACCATAAATCATGGAATAACTTGGAAACCAATATTTGAAAACCAACCATCCCTTGGAATTGGAGATATAGCTCTAGCTCCATCAAATTCTAAAATTATATATGTTGGAACTGGAGAAAGTTTAAAAAAAGCCAGGAACTTTACAATGCCAGGAACAGGAATGTATAAATCAATTGATGCAGGTGAAACATGGGAACATATTGGATTAGAGGATTCATGGCATATAGGAGAAATAAGTGTTCATCCTACAAATCCAGATATAGTGTTGGTCAGTGTTTTAGGACATTTTTGGTCAAAAAATGTAAATAGAGGTATTTATAAAACAGAAGATGGAGGAAAATCATGGAAACATGTTCTGTACATTGATCAGAATACAGGATCCAATGATATAGTTATTTCTACTTCTAATCCAAAAATAATTTACGCCTCTATGTGGGAAAACAATCCAGGAATAAGTGGATTAAATAGTGGAATTTACAAAAGTTTAGATGGTGGTGATACTTGGGAAAAATTAATTAATGGACTGCCTTATGGTGATAAAATGGGGAGAATAGGGTTAGCCGTTTCATACTCCAACCCAAATAAAGTATATGCGTTAATAGATAATTTATCAAAAAAAAGAAATGAAGCTGCTGAAGTATATAAAAGTATAGATGGAGGAAAATTATGGAAAAGAACTCACAAAGAGGAACTAATGATATTTCCAGGAATTGGTTGGTATTTTGCTGATATTTATGTTAACCCAAAAGATGATGAGGAAATTTATTCGTTAGGGGTAAGAATAGCAAAAAGCATAGATGGAGGTAAGACTTTTAACAATCTTTATGGAACTGTTAAAAGAATTAATCCAAGTGATGCAAAATTCCTTCATCTTGACCATTGTGAATTATGGATCAACCCAAAAAACCCAAAACATATTGCTTTAGGTAATGACGGAGGATTATATGTAAGTTATGATAAAGGAGAAAGTTGGATGCACTATAATAACATACCTGCTGGTGAATTTTATGATATAACAATTAGTAATCAAGATCCATATATTATTTATGGTGGAACCCAAGATGATGCAACAGTTTATGGACCAGCAAAAGAATGGAATAATAAATATTCTGATAAATGGAAATATCTTTGGATAGATGCATGGGATGGAGGTGATGGATGTGTTACGGAAGTTGACCCATTGGATCCAAACATAATTTATTTTAGCATGCAAAATGGCGCAATTAGAAGAAAAAACATGAAAACGGGAAAGTCTATTTCTATCAAACCTAAACTATCAAAAGAAAATATAAATACATTAAATTATAATTTCATAACGCCCTATTTTATCTCTCCTCATAACAATAGAACCCTCTATCATGGAGGAAATTTCGTAATGAAAACAATTGATCGAGGAAATTCATGGAGTTCAATTAGTCCAGATCTTTCCAAATCAAAAAATTCAGAAAAAAATTCATTTTCCGCTGGAGCTATTGCTGAATCATCATTACAAAAAGGATTATTATATTATGGTTCTGATAAAGGTAGCTTTTGGGTTTCAAAAGATGATGGACAAAATTGGATTGAAAACTCAAAAAATATAAAAAACAATTATATTAGAAGTATTTACCCATCAAAATTTTCCAAATCAAGAGTATACATGGCTATGAGCGGAATAAATTACGATGATTTAGGAAATTATGTCTATATCTCAGAAAATTATGGAAAAGATTGGAAAAGTATAAAGTCAAATCTTCCAGATGAACCTGCTAATGTTATTATTGAAGATTTAAAATTTGAAAATATATTATATGCTGGGCTATACAGAGGGGTTTATATTTCTTTTGATAAAGGAAATTCTTGGTCAGTACTTGGAAAAAATCTTCCTATAGTTAGCATTTCGGATTTAATAATTGATGAAAGATCTGGAGATTTAATTGCTGCTACACATGGAAGAGGAATTTATAAAATAAATCTAAAACCGATTCATTATTCAATCAAAAAAGGAGTGCTTGAAGAAAAAAATATTTTGTTTCCTTTAAGAGATATAAATAGACCTTTATTAAATGATACACACAAAGAAGTTATTTCAAGCACCGCAGAAAAACTATCTATTTCATTTTTTATTAACAAAAATGAAAATGTTTTAACTGAAATTTATAACGATAAAAATGATTTAATTTGGAATTATCAATTTGAAGCAAAAAAAGGGTTTAATGAATTCAGGTGGGATATTATTTATGAAACAACCAAAAGCAATTTACCTTACTTTATTCACTACAACAAATACCTTCCTAAAGGAAAGTATAAATTAAATCTTAAATTGTCTAATGAAAATCTTGAAGGATCATTTAACGTATATGAATACAATAATTAAAACTAAAATTTTTATATTTTTTTTATTATTTGTTAGTTCAAACATTTTTGCAATTGATAAAAACCTTTTAAATAAAGGAGATTCGTTATTTAAATTGAAAAAATATGTTGGTGCTAAAAAATTATATGAAAATTTATTTTATGAAAAAAACTATTTTTCAGATGCTATGTTATTAAAATTATCATTCATAGAAGAAGGTATAGGAAATTATGATAAAGCCTTAATTTATTTATCAAAACATTATAATGAAACTCACGATAAAGAAACTTTAATTAAAATAAAATCCATTGCAAAAAAAAATGAATTAATTGGGTTTGAGCAAAGTGATCTGTCACTAATTCTTAATTTTTACGATAAAAACATTTATTTGATACATTCTCTTTTAGTTCTATTTCTACTATTATATATAATTATTGGAAAAAAGGAATCTATAACTAGTCTTACAAGATTTATTATAATTTCAATACTTATTATGATTGTGATGAATTTAAATATCACAAAAAAAGAAGGAATAATATCAAAAGATGAAACATATATTATGAATGGACCATCCTCTGGATCGGATGTTTATTCAATAATTAATAAGGGAAATAAATTGAAGATCTCAAATGACAATTCTATATGGTATGAGGTAATCATTGAAAACAAAAAAAAATATATTAGAAAAAAAAATATTTCTTTAATTGATTAATCTTTTCTTAATAATGATTCTTTCTCATTAAGAATCTCTTTATATGCCAAACTATCAGACAATCTTGGAAACCAATTTTTAATTAGATAAGCTAGTTTTCCTCTAAAAGTGAAAATCATATTTCTCTTTTTCTTTGAATAACCTGTAAAAATTTTATTCGCCAAAAATTCAGGATCCATCATGTTTTTACTGTCTCTTGAAGAAGGACCTTCCTTTCGACCATCACTTTTTAGTGTATTTAATCTAAAATTACTTTTCACATACCCAGGAGAAATAACCATAACATTAATTTCTTTATTTAATAATTCTAATCTTAAAGAATCATAAAAGCCTTGCATTGCATGTTTAGATGCAACATACGCTGATCTTGTAGGTGTAGCTATAAAACCATTAAGAGAAGAAATTGCGATAATGGTGCCTCTTGTTTTTTCTAAATGTGGTAATGAAAATTTAGTACCATAGATTGCTCCAAAAAAATTGATATTAAAAAGTTTTTTGAAAATTTTAAGATCAACATTTTCAAATAAAGATCTTATTGAAATTCCTGCATTACAAATTAACACATCGATTCTTCCAAAAGATTTTATAGCAAAATCAACCATTTTCTTATTATCATTTTCTTTTGAAACATCATGAATAAGAGTTTTATGTTCAATATTATCTTTGATAAGATTATTTGATACAATCTTAATTCTATCCTCATTGGTTCCTGTAATTAATAATCTAAAACCCTCTTTACCAAATTGATAAGCAAGTGCTTCACCGATACCTGAAGAGGCTCCCGTTATAATTGCAACTTTTTTTTCCATAATTCTTTCAAATATAAATTTATTTAAAAAATATTTATATTATTTACTAATTTTGTAATCAAAATTAAAGAAAAATGGATAAGTCAGAAATTTATAATCATCTTGGAGAAGATCGTGAGAATTATTTCAATGCAGGAGCTCCACCAATAATAGCAACCAGCAATTTTTTGTTTAATTCTGTTGATGAAATTCGAAATGCCCTTAGCTATAAAAATGGAATCCCTTTTTATACAAGAGGGGTTAATCCGACAACTAAAATATTAGAAAAAAAAATTGCCGCTCTAGAAAAAACTGAAAGCGCTCTTGCTTTTTCTAGTGGAATGAGCGCAATAAGTGCCGCAATATTTTCTCAATTGAAATCAGGTGATAACATTATTTCTATAAACAAACCTTATATTGGAACAAATAAACTTATGAAAGAAATTTTACCTAATTTCAATATTTCAACAACATTTGTAGAAGGAAATGATATAAAAGACTTTGAAGATGCAATTGAAAAAAACACGAAACTTATTTATTTAGAAAGTCCAAATTCTTGGACTTTTGAAATGCAAGATCTTGAAAAAATAGCAGATTTTGCAAAAAAAAATAAACTTATCACTATAATTGATAATAGTTATGCTTCACCGATAAATTGTAATCCTCATGTATGGGGGATAGATATCGTAGTTCACTCAGCAACAAAATATATTAGTGGACATGGTGATGTTATGGGAGGTGTAGTTTGTAGTACAAAAAAAATTATTGATGAAATTTTTGGCCATCAATACAAAGTAAATGGAGGGGTAATATCACCATTTAATTCTTGGCTTTTCATAAGAGGCCTTAGAACTTTAGAAATGAGGATGAATTTTATATCTGAAAACACTCCAAAAGTCGTTAGTTATCTTGAAAAACATCCAAAAATAAATAAAGTAATTTATCCACATGGAAAAGAGTTTAAACAAAAAGATTTAGTAAAAAAATATTTAAAAAAGCCTTGTGGTCAATTTTCTATACAACTAAAAACGTCAGATAAAGATGAAATTGAAAGCTTCTGCAATAAACTAAAATATTTTAAAATGGCATGTTCATGGGGTGGCCATGAGTCTTTGATATTTCCTGAAATTGCAAATTTTGGAAATGAATATTTTGATGAATCAGAAGCATTACCATTAAATTTTGTTAGATTCTATGTTGGATTGGAAGATTCTAAATTTTTAATAAAAGATATAGAAAAAGCTCTTAATTAGGTTTTTTAATTATTTTGCCATCTTTTAAAATTACATCTATACTTTGAAGTATTGAAATATTTCTTAAAACATCTCCCTTTACAGCAATTATATCAGCTTTTTTTCCAGGAGTTATTGTACCAACTTTTTCAGATACACCCATCCAAAGTGAAGGCCAATAAGTTGCTGCCCTAATCGCATACATTGGATCAATTCCAAATTCATTTACCCAAATTTCAAGTTCATTCCAAGTAGATTGACTATGAAAAGTTAATGGCACGCCGCTATCTGTTCCAATCATTAAAACAACACCAGCATCTAATAACTGATTAATTTTATTCTTGAGAGTTGGTTTTCTAGAAGGAGTTAATTGATAATATGGAAGTCTATCAGGATGTTTGAAAGAATTTCTAATATCTTGAATTATAGAATCAGGTAATCCTAAATGCCAAGAATCATTATCTAAAATTTCCATATTATCTCTAATGTATTCATAATTATATAATGGTGATACCGTTGGAGTCCAGAAAAGAGGACCTAAATTCATTTTAGCAGTTCTTTCTTTAATCATACTCATTACATCATCAGGATAATTTGGTGCACTAGATAATCCTGTATGTTCAAAACAATCAACACCAACTTTTAAGCCTCTTCTTATTTCTTCAGGTCTATGTCCATGAGCAACAACTTTTAATCCAAGTTTATGGGATTCTTTTACTACAGCTGATAATTCATCCATTGTCATCTGGTCTTGATCGATTAGTTTAATGAAATCAACACCAGAATTAAATAATTTCTTAACCTTTCTTTTTGCATCTTCAACACCATTTATCCCCCATCTATATAACTCAGTATCAGGATAAGGTTTGTGTTGAAGAAAAGGACCGGAAACATATAGGTTTGGCCCAGGAATTATGTTTTTATTAATTTTTTCTTTTATTGAAATAATTTCATTTAATGGAGCACCACAATCTCTTGCACTAGTTACTCCAGCTAACAAAAGTTGATGAGCAGAAGATGGCATAATTACATCTTCAAAAATTACTGGATAAACATCATGCCAATGTGAATAATCGGTATGACCATTTATATCTAAATGAACATGCATATCCCATAAACCAGGTAAGATAGACATTCCTTCCGTTGAAATTATCTCTGCTTCTGCAGGAATTTCTATATTATCTATTGAACCAACTTCTTTTATGATATCGCCCTTAACAATGATAACACTATTTTTTATTGGATGAGACCCATATCCATCTATCAAAGTCCCTCCCATCAAAACTTTAATCCTATCATTTGAATATGAAAAACAATTAATATTAATAAAAAAAAGAAAGGCTAATATTCTCATATAACTATTTTAATATATTAAAGATACATTTCCTTTATAATTATGCCTACTATTAGTTTTACTATATTTTATATAATAGTAATAGGTACCTGCCTCCAAACCACTACCATCCCATTCAAAATTTCTATCATATGACCTAAATACTTCTAATCCAGTTCTATCATAAAATGCTATATAAACAAAATTATCATCACATTCATCTATAGGTAAATTTTGTTCTTCTTTTGATAATCCTGACAACTTATAGGTATCATTTTTTCCGTCACCATTAGGACTAAAAGCATTTGGGGGAGAAAAGTTATATTCAGCAGAATCAGGTATTGATACTAAAAATTTAATTGTTTTAAGTTTTTTTTCTGGAATAGGACAACTATTATCTGTTGCACTAAAAGTAAGATTATAACTTTTAGCGTCAAACATAAAGGTTTGGCCCAGGGATTCATCTTCTAAGAATTCACATGTAGGTGTCCAAGACAATGTACTTGAAGTAGAACCTATACCAGAACTGGAATTAAAAGAAAAATTTCCACCAGGGCTATTTGAAATCATATCTAAAAAAACTAATTCATTATCCGGTTCAATAGCATTAATATCAACTTGAAATGGTCTATTAACTATTAATTTATATTCATTCAAATTTGTAATCTCTGGAGATTTATTTTCTGGTAAGTTTATGTTTAATATCAATTGAATGGTATCTGAGTTTACCTCTTGGCATTGATCAATATCTTCAGTAATAAAATTAATTTTATATGTATTTGTGCCATCATATTTAAAATTAATACATTCCATATCCCAATTGAAAGAGCCTTCAACACGACCTCTTTGATAATTATTAGCTGAAAACGTGGCCCCCATGTCTTGATAATTAAAATCTATACCTTGGGCAGAAATGACAAGAGTATCATTATCAGCATCATCTGAAAATAATTGCATCGAAAAAATATCAGAAAGTTCAACATTTCTAACAATTTCTGAGTAATTAGGCCTATCAGGTATAGGATTTGTAATACTTAAATCTGATGTAAGATCAGGATTTGTATTTTCCGGTAATTCAACCTCCAATTCATAAAAAATAGTGTCAGTATTTAATAAATTACATGTATCTAAATCATCTAAAACAAGTCCAAATAAAAACTTATTCTTTTCATTATAATTATATTTTTTACAATTTGCATCAAAAGTTAATGTGCTTTCCAAACTACCTGGAATATTAAAATTATTAGTGATAAATATACCATTTTCTTCAGGCATATATCCATCATATAAATAAGTTAAAACAAGACTATCATTATCTGGATCTATTCCTGGAATTATATCTGAATATTTTGAATTCCATAAAATTTTAACTTTGGTTGTATCATTTTTGCCAACAAAATAAGGGTTTTGGTTTTCGGGTGATTTTATTTCAATAATTAATCTTACTGTATCTTTTTGAGGGAGTGGACATGCATCATCAGAAGCAATTAAATCAATAAGATAAGGTTCATTTTTATTAACATATGGACAATCAGAGACACAAACTTCTACTTTTAAAGTATCTCCTACTTCATTTATTTGTCCTTCAGTAAAACTAAAAATATCATCAGTTAATTTAAAATTAACTCCTAATGCTTCAAGTTTTATATTAGTTCCTTCATTTTGATCTGTCACATAAAAGTCAAAACATTTTGGTTCAGATACTGTAAATCTTATTGTATCTACTTCATTATAAAAATCTGATTCTCCTGGAAGTTTTACTACCGCATCTGGAGGAATAGGAGGATCGCATCCATCTACAACTAACATTTGAAAATCTCTTCTTCCCTCTCCTAATTTTTCTCCATTTCTAAATTCCTCATATTTTATTGAAAAAACAAACAATCCAAGTGAATTAGGTTTTACTGTAATAAAACCATCATTTGAAATATTAAGTTTTGGATTACCAGGTATCATATTATCTGCTGAATAACCTGGTCCAAACTCAACTAATTGATATGGAGGAGGATAATTTCCTGGTAAAGCTACTAATCCTGAAAGTTGATTTGGTTGATCATCATCTAATGGATGAGAAAGAGAATAAACAATTGAATCTCCATCATCATCAGTTCCAGCAAAATCAGTATAAAATAATTGATTTATACATGCATAATCACTTAATGGCGGGAAAAGTCTAGGCGAAGAATTTACAAAATGTACACCATCTTTTCTTATAGGTGGAAAATGTAAAGAATAAACCATACCTGTATATCTTGGATTAGTTAAATTTTTAGTATTCTTGTTCCTACAACACCTTGCCCACGATATATCATACCCTTGAGGATCATCAAATTTATCTGGATTTAAATATATCTCGTGTGAATAAACTACCCGAATAGTACAAATAAAACCAACAGCACATGCAGGATTAGTATATGGAACAAATGTCTGAGATGTAATAAACATTGTTCTGTTTTCTATAAGTGAACCATCCGACCTTCTAAAGATTGAATATGTAACACTATTATCAGGTCCCGGATTTGGTAGGGGAACCTCTCCATCCTGGTAACAATCAAAATATTGAATTAAAGAGACTCTATATTTGTAATGTCCTAATGAGTCACCAATAAATTTCATTTCAATTTCACCACCTACAATATGGTTTGCAATGATATTTTGAGAATAAAATAAAAATAGAAAAAAAAGTAAAATAAGATTCCTCATTAACTAATTTTGATTATATATTAAATATATCTAAGAATATCTTTTTATGACAGAAAATAAAGGTGAAATAAACTCTCAATTAATTAATCAAATAACTGAAGATTTTGATAGAGTATATAAAAACTTATATTTTGCTTCAAAACAAATTATTAAAAAAGGCTTTTCTAAATATCCAATCTTTATTATGACAAAAGAAAATACTAATATAGGTTCTTTATTAATAGATTTTAATGAAGTAAATAATAATCAATGGAAATATTATGCCAGTTATTTTGAAAACTTATATAAAAATAAATTAATAATAGATAAAGAATCATTTATAAAAAAATTTAAGGATCCAAATATTTTTTGTTCTTTGTTGTTATCTAATGAGAAAAATGCAAAATTTGTTTTTGTTCCATATAAATTAGATAAATTATAATTTTGAATTAATAAATATAAAATGAATAATAAAATAGGTTTCAATTTAAATGATTATGACTTTCTCATAAGTAAGAGTCTCGAAATTATTTTGGGTTTAGTCTTTTTAATATTTGGTATATGGATAATTAAAAAATTTATAATTAGTCTAGAAAAACTACTCAAGAAAAAAAATATTGATCCTTCTTTAGTATCCTTTTTAAAATCACTATTATCAATATCTCTTCAAGTAGCTTTAATTATATCTGTTTTATCTATGATTGGAGTAGAAATGACATCATTTCTTGCTATACTTGGTGCTGCTGGATTAGCAGTTGGTTTAGCATTAAAAGACACACTTCAAAATTTTGCCGCTGGTGTGATGATTTTATTTTTTAAACCATATAAAGTTGGAGATTGGATTGAATTTGAAGGAACATCAGGAACTGTTAAAGAAATTCAAATCTTTAATACAATACTTACCACTATAGAAAATAAAAGGGTTATAGTTCCTAATGGCTTACTTCAATCATCTACATTAATAAACTTTTCTGCAGAAGATAAAAGAAGAATTGAATGGGTGTTTTGTATTGCATATGGTGATGATTATGATCTGGCAAAAACACTAATCTCAGAATGGATTGAAAAAGATTCAAGAATTCTTAGTGATAAAGAATCAAGCATAGTACTATCTGAACTAGCTGATAGTTCAGTTAACATTAGAGTTAGAGTATGGGTTAAGAAAAAAGATTTTCAACCTGTAAAATTTGACTTTAATGAAAAAGTGTACAAAGAATTTCCTAAAAAAGGACTAAATATACCTTATCCACAACTGGATGTGAACTTAAATAAGTAATTATCATATGAGATATATTATTATCATAATTTTTTTCTGTTTCTACAATTGTAAAAGTCAAGATAAGAAAAATAATAAAGATGTTTGGAAAGACAAGCTCTCAGATATGCAATATTATGTTTTAAGAGAAAAAGGAACCGAAAGAGCATTTACCGGAAAATATTGGAATAATAAAAATGAGGGAACATATAAATGTGCTGGATGCGACCAAGAATTATTTATTTCAAATACTAAATTTGATTCGGGTACAGGATGGCCGTGTTTTTATGATGTTTCTAATGATAAACTTGTAAATTTCAAAGAAGATAATAGTTATGGAATGAAAAGAATTGAAGTTATATGTTCAAACTGCAAAGGACACTTAGGTCATCTTTTTAATGATGGTCCAAATCCAACTGGATTAAGATATTGTATAAACTCTGCTGCTTTAGAGTTCTATCCTAAATCAAAAAAATGAAAAATATAATTTTAATTGGTATGGGAGGATTTGCAGGAACTATTTTAAGATATGGAATTAGTAAACTTTTTGAAAAAAATATTAATTTTTTTCCATTTGGAACCTTTCTTGTTAATATAATTGGTTGTTTTTTATTAGGATTATTGATAGCCTCATTAGCTAAGGAAAATAATTTATTATCAAATAAATTATATCTTTTTATTGGTGTTGGCTTTTGTGGAGGTTTGACAACATTTTCTACTTTTTCAATGGAAGGCATTAACTTAATAAATGATGGTAAAATATTATTAATGTTTTTATATATAATTTCTAGTATAATCTTTGGATTACTATTTTGTTATTTTGGAATAACATTTATTAAATCATTATGAAGAAATCAGAATTAAATAACATTTTTCTAGAATTAAAAAAAAATCAAAATAGAATTGCTAATACTTCTTATAAAGAGAGAATTATAAAATTAAAAAAATTAAAAAAAGTTTTAATTGAACACAAAAATCAAATTCACAAAGCTTTATATGAAGATTTTAAAAAACATCCTTCTGAAGTTGATTTAACAGAAATTTACCCTGTAACATCTGAAATAAAACATAATATAAAAAATCTTAAGAATTGGTTGAAAGATAAAAAAGTAAAAACCCCAACAGCACTTATTGGATCAAATTCATACATAAAACACGAAGCAAAAGGTGTAGTTCTTATAATGACTCCATGGAATTTTCCTATTAATCTTTCACTAATCCCTTTAATTAGCGCTGTATCATCTGGAAATTCTATTGTTTTAAAACCATCAGAAATAACTGAAAACACATCAAAAGTTATAAAATTAATTGTTGAAAAAACATTTGAAAAGAATGAAATACAAGTAATACTTGGAGGACCAAATGTTGCAAAAAATTTACTTGAAATTCCATTTAATCATATTTATTTTACTGGTTCACCGATGATAGGAAAAATTGTAATGGAAGCAGCAGCAAAAAACTTAGCTTCAGTTACATTAGAGTTGGGTGGAAAATCACCTACAATTGTAGATGATAGTTGTTCAATTGAAAATGCTGCAAAAAGAATAGCTTGGTCTAAATTTATTAATAATGGACAGATATGTATAGCTCCTGACTATGTTTTAGTTCATAAATCAGTCAAAGAAAAATTCAAGAAACTTATTATCTCAAAAATTAAAGAATACTATAACGATGATGTATCTCAATCATCATCTTACTGTAGAATTGTAAATAAAAAACACTTTAATCGTGTAAAGTTTTTATTAGATGATTCTATAAAAAATGGTTGTAAGGTGATTTATGGTGGAAATTATAATGAAAAAGAAAATTTTATTGAACCTACTATAATTGAAAAAGTTTCAGAAAAATCAATTATAAATCATGAAGAAATATTTGGGCCAATACTACCTTTATTTGAATATGAATCTATAAATGAAGCAATAAATTTTATTAATAAAAAAGAGAAGCCATTAGCATTATACATTTATAGTAGGAATACAAAAAGTATAAATAAAATTATAAATAATACATCTTCAGGAGGAGTTTGTATTAATCATAGTGGAATGCATTATTCAAATAGTAATTTGCCCTTTGGAGGAATAAATAATAGTGGAGTAGGAAAATCTAAAGGCATCTATGGCTTTGAAGAGTTTTCAAACAAAAAAAGTATTTTAAAACAGAATTTACCAAGTGCTATTGATTTAATGATGCCACCATATAATAACTTAAAACAAAAATTAATTGATTTTTCAATTAAATGGTTTTAATAATTTTGTTTTAATTTCCTTTCAATATCTTTCTTTTTTATACTTTCCCTTTTATCAACTAATTTTTTTCCTTTTGCTAATGATATTTCAATTTTAGCCAAACCTTTATTATTTATAAATAGTTTCTTTGGAACAATTGACATATTTTTTTCTTCCAAATTTTTCTTTAGTTTAATAATTTCATTTTTATTCAATAATAATTTTTTATCTCTCATAGGATCATGATTGTTAGTATTTCCATATAAATATTCAGAAATATGCAGCCCTTTTATATAAATTTCATTTTTTTTAAAAAAACAAAAACCATTATTAAATGACGCATTAGATTCCTTGATTGATTTGATCTCAGTTCCTTTTAAGCAAATTCCAGCAATAAAAGATTCAAGCAACTCATAATTGAATGAAGCTTTTTTATTTATAATGTTTATTTTATTTTTCTCTTTCATTAAAAATTTAATCTAGGATTAGGAGATACATTAATTTCATCAAACTTTTTTTCTTTAATATAATAGTGTGCAGAAATGGCAATCATGGCCGCATTATCAGTACAATATTCAATTTTTGGAATGAAAATTTTCCAATTATAAATTAATTTAAGTTTTTCTATTTCTTTTCTTAACAATGAATTTGCTGAAACTCCTCCAGCAATAGCAATATTTGAAATATTATATTTATTAGCTGCTTTTATTAATTTTTCTTTTAAAATTTCAATTAATGAATGTTGTATACTAGCTGAAATATCATTTAAATTATTTTCTATAAACATAGGATCTTTTTCCATTTGTGATTTTATGAAATATAGTATTGAAGTTTTAATACCACTAAATGAAAAATTTAAATCTGAAATTTTAGGTTTTGAAAATTTAAATTTTAAAGGATCTCCTTTTTTAGAAAGCTTATCAATTATAGGTCCTCCAGGATATTCTATTCCTAACATTTTTGCTGATTTATCAAAAGCTTCCCCAACTGCATCATCAAGTGTTTGTCCAATTATTTTCATATTGAGAAAGTCTTTGACTAAAACTAATTGTGTATGTCCTCCACTAACAGTTAAACAAATAAAAGGAAAATCTGGAATAGGATTATCAATGAAATTTGATAAAACATGAGCTTTCATATGATCAACTCCAATTAATGGAACATTTAATGCAAAGGAAAGAGATTTAGCAAAAGAACAACCAACCAATAGAGATCCTAATAAACCCGGACCTTTAGTAAATGAAATAGCATTAAGATGATTTTTTTTGACTTTTGCTAATTTCAGTGCTTCTTCAACAACTAAAATTATATTTTTTTGGTGTTCTCTTGATGAGATTTCAGGAACTACTCCTCCATATTTGGAATGAACAGCTTGAGATTTTATTATATTACTTTTAATAATACCATCGATTATAATTGCAGCAGATGTATCATCACATGAAGTTTCAATCGCTAAAATAACTTCTTTCATTTTAAAATATAATTTGTTACAAAAATATACATACTTTTGTCAAAGTAAGTTGTCTTATCGCTTCATAAAATTTATGAAGAGGAAAGTCCGGACAGTATAGAGCATTATACTTCCTAACTGGAAGGTCTCATATATGAGAACAGAAAGTGCAACAGAAAATAAACCGCCTAATAGGTAAGGGTGAAAAGGTAAGGTAAAAGCTTACCAGTTTAATAGTGATATTAAATGTTTTGTAAACCTTATAAACTGAAAGGTCAAGTAGTTCAAATGTGATTTTCACTAATAGTTGCTCGCTATTTTTTGAACGGGTAGACTGAAAGAACTTAATAGTAATATTAAGTCTAGATAAATGATAAGAATTTAATTTAACAAAATTAAATACAGAATCCGGCTTATAAACTTACTTTTTGTTTTATTATTGATTTAACCTCAGAAGATTCTAATAATGAATCATCTATTGAAGAATAGGTAGGACATAACTTCTGTTGACAAGAAATTATTAATGTAAAAAGGAAAATATAAATGATTCTAATCATTTTAAAATTCAATTTCTTACGCAAAGATATTAAACTTTATTAATAATTATAGTTTTATTATTAATTATACCATCAAAATGAATAAAACTCTAAATTCTTTAAAAAATGAAAATAGCATCTATTTACAAAGCCATTCAAGAAATCCTGTTAATTGGTTTTCATGGAATGAAGAAATTCTAGATAAAGCAAAAAAGGAAAAAAAACCAATTATACTAAGTATCGGATACTCTTCATGTCACTGGTGTCATGTAATGGAAAAAGAATCATTTATGGATAAAGAAATAGCAGAAATAATGAATTCATCATTTATTAATATAAAAGTAGATAGAGAAGAAAGACCTGATATAGATAAAATATATATGGAATCAATTCAAAATATGGGTATTAATGGAGGATGGCCATTGAATATTTTTTTAACCTCCAACCAAAAACCTTTCTATGGCGGTACTTATTTTGATAAAAATAATTGGAAGAATCTATTACAAAGTGTTTCAAATGCTTATAAAAATAAAAGGAAAGAAATTGAAAAATCTGCAATAAATTTTACTAAATCACTCCAAAAAAGTGAGATCGAAAAATATAATCTTTCAAGATCTAATCAAAAAATAAATAAAAAATACTTTGAAAATATCATTAAAGATTTTAAATCAAAATTTGATGAAATTAATGGTGGTTTAATTGGATCACCCAAATTTCCAATGCCATCAATATGGGAATTTTTGACCAATTTTTCATATTTCTTTAACGATAAAAAAATTAAAAATCATTTATCATTGACATTAAACAAAATTTCGAAAGGTGGAATTTATGATCAATTAGAAGGAGGTTTTTGCAGATATTCCGTTGATGAAAAATGGAAAATTCCCCATTTTGAAAAAATGCTATATGACAATGGTCAATTATTAAATTTATATTCAAATTTTTATAAAATAACTAATAACAATTATTATAAAAATATTCTTTATGAGACAGTAGAATGGTTAAAAAAAAATATGATAGATTCAAATGGTGGTTTTTATTCATCAATTGATGCAGATTCAGAAGGAGAAGAAGGTAAATATTATAAATGGAGATACGATGAGTTTTCCAAAGAGGCAGGTAAAGACTATAAAATGTTTAGTGATTATTATAATTTAAGTAAAAGTAAAGAACATGAATATACATTAAATAGGAAACATGATGATTCGAGATTTACAAAAAAATGGAAAATAAATGAAGAAGAATTTTTAGAAAAATTATATGAATTAAAATTCAAATTAATTAGAAAAAGAAATAAGAAAGTAAAACCTATAATTGATAAAAAAATAATCTCCTCTTGGAATGGATTAACACTTATTGGATTGATAAATTCATATGAAGCTACTAATGATGATAAATTTCTAAAAATTGCAAAAAAAAACATTTCATTTATTAGAAAATCAATGATAAAAAAAGATAAACTCCTTCATACTTTTGGTGATCCTTTGGAGGGGTTTTTTGATGATTATGCTATAATTATTAAAAGTTTTATAAAATATTTTGAGATTAGCCAGGATATCAAATATATTAATACAGCAAAACAACTAACAGATATTTCAATTCAAAAATTTTATTCTAAAAAAGAAAAGTTTTTTTATTACTCATCAAAAAATTCAAATAAACTAATTGCAAATAAAATAGAACTATTTGATAACGTTATACCGTCATCAAATTCAATAATGTCTGAAAATTTAATCAAAATTTCAAAAATATTTGATGAAAATAAATATTTTAAAATTGGTGAAAAAATGCTACTTAATGTTATTAAAATTTGCAAATACGAATATTCATTTTTATCAAATTGGTTAAATGTAATATTAAATTACAAAATAGGATTTAATGAAATTATTTTAACTGGAAAAGATATAAAAACTTCACTAAGAAAAATTCATTTAAAGTATTTAACTAATAAAATAATATTAGTATCTGATAAAAAAATTAACATGAAACTTCTTGAAGGAAAGTTATTTACAAAAAAAACTAATATTTATTTATGCAAAAACAAAGTTTGTCAATTACCCGTAAATAAAGTGAGTGAATTATATAAATTAATTAAAAAGAATAATGTATTAAATTAGCTATTATATACCATGAATAGATTACTAATTATTTTTATATGTATTTTTTTTTCAAATTGTATTCCAAAAGAAGAATTTTCAAATATTCCCGCAATATCATTTGAAAAACTAGAATATGTTAAAAGTAGTAATAATATAAATCAAGACTCAATTAATTTAACAATTTCATTTACTGATGGTGATGGTGATTTAGGTTTATCTAATGATGATATTAATTATCCATATAACCCTTATGATGCAATAATTGATGAAAATTTAAATTGGGTTACATTAGGATCAAGCAATGTTACTCCCCCACTCTATTTATATAAACCAAATGGTTCTTATTCTCTTTTTAGTAATGATGACTCTAGGCCTTCCTTTAATTGTCAAGATTATATTATTGATACAGTTTTTCAAACAACTGAACTTGATACTTTTTACATTCAAAAAAATGAAAATAACAAAAATATTTTTGTAGAGTATTATATTAAAAATGGAGAAAATTATGAATTTGTTGACTGGAAAAAAATATTTGATAAAGAATACTCTTGTGGTCTAGATTTTGATTCAAGATTTCCACTACTTAACATAAGTTCAAATTCTCAATCAATTAGTGGAAAATTGACTTATTCTATGATTTCTTATGGTTTTAAAAGTGTTTTAGAAAATGAAACCTTCAAATTAAAAATAAAAATTAAAGATCGAAATTTAAATAATAGTAATACTATTGAAACTCAAGATTTTACGCTAAGTTCTATTTTAAAAAATTGATTAAACTAAATTAGGATAAGATCTTGGATCTATTTCATTGAATAAATTGTAGATTTCTTCAAAAATTTCTTCAGAATTTGGTTTAGAAAAATAATCTCCATCACTACTATAAGAAGGTCTATGTTCCTTAGCTGATATTGTTATAGGCTTAGAATCTAAATATTTATATCCATTTTGTTCTTCTAAAACTTTTTGCATCATATATGCTGTACATCCCCCAGGAACATCTTCATCCAAAAATACAATTCTATTTGTTTTTTTAATTGAACCCAAAATACTATGATTTACATCAAAAGGAAGAAGTGTTTGTACATCAACTATTTCACAAGAAATTCCAATTTTTTCTAACATTAAAGATGCTTCTTCTGCTATTTTAATTATAGAACCATATGTTACTATTGTAATGTCACTTCCTTTTCTTATAATTTCAGGCATACCTAACGAAACTCTAATTTCAGAAATATTCTTAGGCATTTTTTCTTTTAATCTATATGCATTAAGAGGTTCTATAATTATAGAAGGTTCATCAGATAATAACATTGTATTATACATTCCAGCTGCTTGAACAAAATTTCTAGGAGTAAGAATATGAATTCCTCTTAAACTATTTACAAGTACGCTCATAGGTGATCCCGAATGCCATATACCCTCAAGTCTATGTCCCCTTGTCCTAATGATTACAGGTGCTTTTTGACCGCCCTTTGTTCTATAATGAAGAGTAGCTAAATCATCTGCAAGTGTTTGAATTGCCCAATATATATAGTCAAGGTACTGAACTTCAACTATAGGTCTTAATCCTCTAAGTGCTGCCCCAATACCTTGACCAATTATTGATGCTTCTCTAACGCTAGTATCAGTAATTCTTAAATTTCCAAATTTTTCCTGAATACCAGCAAACCCTTGATTAACACCTCCAATTATTCCAACATCTTCTCCAACTGCAAAAACAAGCTTATTTTTAGTAAAAATTGAATGAAAACAAGAATTTATAATTTCTCTACCATCCACGAGTTTTGAGTTATCATCATACGCTGGTTTTACTTCTGTAATCTTAAGCGCCGAAAATTTTGATTCACTATACAAATGAGAACTATATTGATAAGTATATTTTTTAGTTTTCTCATTAATCAAATCAATTAGAAATTTTCTAGCAATATTTTCTTCTCCTCTTATAATTATCAAAACTTTTTTTAGACACTTGTATACATCACTTTTTAAAGGAAAAAGAATTGAATTTAATTCATTTCTAAATTTAATTATTTCACTCTTGTTTTTGGGACTATTTTGAGCCACTCTTGTTAATACAGAAATAGCATCCTGAAGATCCTCTTTTATCTCGTTTCTATAATCTTTCCACGCTGTATCTCTACTCTTTTTTGAGTCAATAATTGCCTTATTTTCAATTTCATCCAATTCAGTTTCATCAGCTATTTCATTATCTAAAATCCATTTTCTCATCATACTTATGCAATCATTATCTCTTTCCCATTTTAATCTTTCTTTACTTTTATATCTTTCATGGGAACCTGATGTTGTGTGGCCTTGAGGTTGGGTCAATTCCTTAACATGAATAATACATGGAACATGATGTTTTCTAGCATATTCCTCAGCTTTAGCATAAGCTTCTAATAAACCAACATAATCCCAACCAAAAACTTCAAATAATTCAAAACCATTTTCTTTGTCGTTGTTTCTTTGAAACCCACTCAAAGCTTTTGATAAATCATTTCGTGTTGTATGATACTCTGAAGGTACTGAAATCCCATAATCATCATCCCAAATTGATAAAATAAATGGTATTTGTAAAACACCTGCAGCATTAATTGTTTCCCAAAAATGTCCCTCAGATGTAGCTGCATTTCCAATTGTTCCAAAAGCTATTTCATTACCATTTACTGAAAAATCAGGATAATTGTTTAATTCCTTATTTTTTCTATATAGCTTGGAAGCATATGCCAAACCAACAAGTCTTGGCATTTGTCCAGCAACACATGAAATATCACTAGATGAGTTTTTCATATCAGTTAACGTCTTCCATTCTCCCTTATCATTTAACATCCTAGTAGCAAAATGGGAATTCATTTGTCTACCTCCAGAATGAGGATCTTTTAAAATATCAGTATTTGCATAAAGTTGAGCAAAAAACTGTTCAGAATTTAATTGATCAATGGCCATCATAAAAGTTTGATCTCTATAATAACCTGATCTTATGTCTCCATTTTTAAAAACTTTTGACATGGCTATTTGTGGTAATTCTTTGCCATCTCCAAAAACTCCAAATTTTGCTCTTCCCATAAACACTTCCTTCCTGCCTATAAGACTTATATTTCTACTTTCATTAATTAAATAATAATCATTTAAGATTTCTTGCTTCGAGAGCTTTATATTATTTATAAGAGATTTAGAAAATTTTGTCATGAAATTTTAAGAAAATAAATACAAATATAAATAATAAAAAAAACTAAAAAATTATATTAATAATCAGAACTATAAATATTTTTGTCAAATAATTTCAAAAATGAAAATAGGTATACCAAAAGAAATTAAAAATAATGAGTTTAGAGTAGCTATGACTCCTAATGGGGTGGAGAAACTAGTTAATAAAGGTCATAAAGTAATTGTTCAAAAAAATGCAGGTTTAGAAAGTAATTTTTCAGATAAAGAATATCTAAGATCGGGAGCAACTATATGCAAAACATCTGACGATGTTTATAACAATTCAGATATGATTCTTAAAGTAAAAGAACCTATTGAAGAAGAATATGATAAAATAAAAGAAAATCAAATTGTTTTTACATATTTTCATTTTGCATCTAATAAAAAACTTACTAAAGCTATGTTAAATAATAAAAGTATATGTATAGCTTATGAAACTGTTGAAAAAGAAAATGGAATGCTCCCTTTGTTAAAACCAATGTCAGAGGTTGCTGGAAGAATGGCAGCACAAGAAGGAGCTAAATATCTTGAAAAACCTATGGGTGGAAGGGGTATATTATTAGGTGGAGTGGAAAATGTATCACCTGCTGAAGTTTTAATAATTGGAGGAGGTATTTCTGGTACAGAAGCAGCAAAGATGTGTTCTGGACTTGAAGCAAATGTAACAATTTTAGACACCAATGAATCCAAAATTCATAAATTAAACAAAGTAATGCCAAAAAATGTTAAAGCGGTTTTATCTAATAAAAATACTTTATTTAAATATGCAATTAAAAGTGATCTCATTATTGGAGCAGTACTTGTAACTGGAGGAAAAGCACCAAAATTGATTACAAAAAAAATGTTGAAAGATTTAAAAAAAGGATGTGTTTTGGTTGATATAGCAATTGATCAAGGTGGATGTTTTGAAACTTCAAAACCTACAACTCATCAGAATCCTACTTACTTAGTTGATGGAATTCTACATTATTGTGTCGCAAATATGCCAGGAGCTGTTCCATATACTTCAACTTTAGCTCTAACAAATAAAACACTACCTTATGTAATAGAAATAGCAGAAAAAGGATGGATAAAGGCTTGTAAAGAGAACATAGAATTAAAAAAAGGATTGAATATAATTTCTAATAATGTAGTTTATAAAGAAGTTTCTGAAGCATTTAATTTAAATTATAAGGATATATCAAATTTTATTTAATGATTTTATACTCTGGAAAAGAATCTACATAATTTATTTTTTTATTCTTCCAATCATATTTGCAACAAAAATGATTAATTCCATTTGAAACCATCAAATACTCACTTTTAAATATCTTATTATAAACAGAAGCTTGATCAAAAGCTGATTTATTCAGTTTTAATTTATATGATTTACACTCAACAAGTAATTTAATTGCGAAATTATTGTCATACACCAAAATGTCTGCTCGCTTAGTCAAATTATTATACTTTAATTTTCCTTCAACTTTTATAAAAGATTTAGGATAATTTAATTTAAATACTAGATAGTGTATTAAGTTTTGTCTAACCCACTCTTCTGGGGTTAATACACAATGTTTTTTTCGGATAATATCAAAAATGATTTTCTTTGAATCTTTAGATGATAATTTAAAATCAAAAGTTGGTAGATTAAGTTTGAACATTAATAAATATTTATCTTTTGATTCTTGTAAATAACAAGATAAATAATCCAATAATAAAAAAAGACATTAAAGCTAGAATGCTACTCCTCATACTTCCTGTCACTTGTTCAATATACCCATAAGAAAATGTGCCAACAACAACAGAAATATTATATGAAATTGCATAAAAGTTAAAAAAAGAAGCATTATCATTAATTTCAGATGGAATTAGTTTTGAAAACGTGGATCTAGAAAGAGATTGAATACCGCCCATCAATATACCGACTGCAGCAGCTAAAAAATAAAATTGTTCTTCATTAGTTGTAAGGTAAGCTGACAAACAAATAAATATCCATGAAATATTCATAACAACCAATGAAAATTTATTTCCTTTAATTTTAGATACAAAAGCAAAAAAATATGCTCCAAAAATTGCAATAATCTGTATGATTAAAATTGTAAATATTAGTTTATCTTGAGGTAAATTCAATTCCTTACTTCCAAAATAAGATGCTATCAACATAATTGTTTGAACACCCATGCTATAGAAAAAAAAAGAAAATAAATAAAGTTTAAGATTTCTAACATTTTTAATATAATTCCAAACTTTAATTATCTCCTTTATTCCATGTGAAAAACTTTCTAAGCCGAATTTTATTTTTTTAACCTTTTGAGGTAAAAAATGTAATGTTATCTGTGAAAAAAAAATCCACCATACTCCTACTAATAAAAAGGTAAATTTTGTTGCTGCTTGAGCATTTTTAAAAGAAAAATAATCAAACATTTGAATTAAAATCAGACAAATAATTAATAAAATTACACTCCCAACATACCCAAACGTATATCCTCTTGCACTTATTTTATCAAGATCTTCATCAGATGATATTTCAGGTAAAAACGCATTATAAAATACTAAACTTCCAGTAAAACCAATACTAGCCATTACCGAACAAATTATTCCAAATTCAACATTATTACCATCAAAAAAATATAAGGCCATACAAGATAATGATCCCAGGTACATAAATAATCTCAAAAACAATTTTTTATTACCTGAAAAATCAGCTATTCCTGATAAAATAGGTTGAAAAAAAGTAAGAATTAAAAATGAAAATGATAAGGAATAAGAATATAATACTGAGTTTACAATTTCAATTCCGAAAAAACTAACTATGTCTGAACCAGAAGAAGAGGTGGTAACTGAATTATAATATATTGGAAATATTGCAGTAGTAATTACTAATGAGTATACCGAATTAGCCCAGTCATACATGCACCAGGCATTAATCACTCTATTATTTTGCATATTCAAATTTATAAATTAAAAATTTTATTTTTTTAATTTATAAATCAACAGACTTAATGGAACTATAAAGAACTTTTCTAGCATTAGCTTCTCTAAGTTCTTGTTGAACATCTGAAACAATACCCATTTTAGAATCTACATCAACTTTCATTGACATAGTAATTTGGTCTCTTTCAGCTTCATTTAATTTATCTTTTTCCTGATTGACAAATTGAACAATATCAGAAACATCAACAAAAACATCATTAACTTGAATTTTTGGTTCTTTACCATATAAATTTGTTTGTTTTGGTTCTCCTATATATATGTAACTTACTAAGGATTTTCTTTCTAATTTTGTGAGTTGAACCGCTCTAGGCAATTGTTGTTTAACCAAAATATCAGTTTCACGAAGAACTGTTGTTACCATGAAGAAAAATAACAACATAAAAATTATATCAGGTAAAGCAGCTGTTGGTATATTTTGAGAAGTATTTGATTTTTTTCCAAATTTTGCCATAATATTAACCTCCTATTTTATTTGGTTCCGCAATTGATATTGCTCTAGGAATACCTTGCCTAGCATTATTATATTTTCTTTTCTGAATTGGATCATCTCTATCAAGCTGTAAAAAGTCAGAAGCAGAAATACCAACTCTAGAGCCATAAATATCATTATAAGCACCATTAATCTGATCTAAAACTTGGACAAAAAGTTCATAAGAAGTACCCCTATCAGCTTTGAAAGAAACAACAGCCTCTGTTGGATCATCGGAATAATCAACCCTTCTTCCATTTATAGAGATATATGACTTCATTGAAGAAGGAAGACTATTATAAATAGTAACCCCTTCTTCACCAGGGTTTCCAAAGTTTAACACAAAAATTTTAACCATTTCCTTTAATTCAAACACATCCGTTAATGGTTCATCTTCAACAAGTAATTTATCCTGAGAATTAGCTAAAATTTTAAAAATATTTCTATCATTTTTTGTTACTTCAGGAGGTGGTTGATTAGGATCTGGTTTTGGTGGCAACAACATTGCAATACCCTTGTCAGTAGCTATAGTTGTAGTAACCAAAAAGAAAATTAAAAGCAAAAATGCAATATCAGCCATTGATCCATTTGGAATTTCTGCTGTAGGTCTATTTTTCCTAGCCATTTTTAAAAGTTTTAGAAAACTCAGAATAAATAATACCCCCAATAGCTATACCAGCTAATAAATAAACAAGAATTATCATTCCACCAATAAATTTTGATAATCCTGCATCTACTCCAAATTCAATATAAGTAGGTAATACTTCATTTCCAGATATCAAATAACCAACTAAAAACATGATAAGTAATCCTCCAAAAGCCATACCAGATTTTTTTAAACTTGCTGGATTCTTTGAAGATATATATATAGGAAAGCCAATAGCTAATAGAGCGCCAATTATAACCAATCCATAAGCAGAAAATAATGCTATATCAATTATATCTAAAAATAACATTTATTTAGAAAGTTTATTTTTTAATAAAATATCAACTAATGAAATTGATGCATCCTCCATATTGTTTACTAGAGAATCTATTTTAGATACAAGGTAATTGTAAAATAACTGAAGTATAACGGCTACTATAAGACCACCTACAGTTGTCAATAACGCTATTTTAATTCCACCTGCCACTAATGAAGGAGAAACATCTCCTGCTTCAGCAATAGCATCAAAAGCACCAATCATACCTATTACAGTTCCCATGAAACCTAACATAGGTGCCAATGATATAAAAAGAGAAATCCATACCATTCCTTTTTCAAGTTTTCCCATTTCAACAGAACCATATGAAATAATTGATTTTTCTACCATATCAATTCCTTCAGAAGCTCTCATAAGACCCTGAGTAAAAATTGAAGCAACAGGACCTCTCGTGTTTTTACATATCTCTTTAGCTGCATTTACACCACCTTTGTTTTTTAAAGCATCATCAACATCCGACAATAACTTCTTTGTATCTGTAGTAGCTAAATTTAAAGTAATAATTCTTTCAATGGATACAGCCAAACCTAATATAAGGCATAAAAGTACAATACCCATAAATTGCCAACCACCTTGAATAAACTGTTCTTTAATTGCTTGATGGAAACCTTGTGATTCTTCTTCTTCAAAAATAATTTCTTCTTCTTCATCTTCATTAGTTTCAACAACTTCTGAAGTTAAACCTTCTTCAACAACTGCGGATGTATCTGAAACAGATTCAACTGAATCTACAATAACTTCATCCTGAGCAAAAGTGATGCTTCCGAGTGTGAGAAAAGATAAAAAAAGGATTAATGATAATAATTTTTTCATAGTAATTTTTGATTATTTAGTTAAGTTTAATTTGATTCAAATTTGTCAAAAATATAATTTATAAGAGTAATATAAAAATATTATCAATTTTTTTTAAATCATATTATGCAGAGAGGAAGGGATTCGAACCCTCGATACGAAGATTAATCCGTATACACGCTTTCCAAGCGCGCGCCTTCGACCACTCGGCCACCTCTCTTTATAGAAATATAATCCAAAAATAAAATAAAAAATAAGTTATAAATCAAACAATTCAATAGCATTTTTTGTTGTGATTTGTGAAATTTTTGCTAAAGGAATTGCGGTAATTTTTTCTAGCATTTCTGCTATATATATAATATTTGCTGGTTCATTCCTTTTTCCTCTATTTGGTTCTGGAGATAAATATGGACTATCTGTCTCTAAAACTAATTGTCCTATTCCAATCTTAGATATAGTTTCACGCAAATTAGAGTTCTTGAAAGTTAATATCCCTCCTATACCAAGCAAAAATCCTAGATCAATCAATTTAATAGCATCTTCATAGTTACTATCAAAACAATGAAAAATTCCTTTTAAATCTTTAAAATGCGGTTTGCTAATAATTTTAATTGTTTCTTTTAATGAATTCCTAGTATGAATTACTACAGGTAAATTGTTTTCTAAAGCCCAATAACATTGAGTTTCAAATGCATCTAATTGTTGTTTAAAAAAAAAATTTTCTCTATATAAGTCAATACCTATTTCACCTATAGCTATTATTTTGTTTTTTTTACAATAAACCTCGATTTTTTTAAGCTCATTTTTGTAATCTTCATCAACATAACAAGGATGAAGACCTAGCATTGGATAGCAAATATTTTTGTAAAAGTCTGAAGTTTCAAATAATTTATTAATTGAAGAAGTATTTATGTTAGGCATTAATATTTTATTAACTTGATTTTTTAATGAATTATTTATAACTGAATCAATATCCTTTTTGTATTGATCAAAATATATATGAGCATGTGTATCAATAAAATTCATTTAAATTTTTATTTAAAAATCAAATTTAGGAATTAAAAAAAGAGTTTAAATGAGCAAAAAGAAAAATTTTAATTTTAATTAAATTACAATATGATTGAAAAGATAATATTAGGAATTGATCCTGGCACAAATATCATGGGGTTTGGATTGATTAAATGTATTAAATCTGAAATCAAACTACTTCAATATGGAATAATTTCTTTAACAAAAGAGTCAAGTCATGAAATGAAATTAAAAAAAATTTTTACTAGAGTCACTGAACTAATTATCGATTATAAACCTGACGAAATTGCTATTGAAGCACCATTTTTTGGAAAAAATGTTCAATCAATGCTAAAGCTTGGAAGAGCACAAGGAGTCGCAATGGCAGCTGGGCTTCAAAAGGATGTGCCAATATTTGAATACGCACCTAAAAAAATTAAAAAATCCATTACTGGAAATGGAAATGCATCTAAAGATCAACTTGCGAAGTTTCTTATGAATTTTCTTAAATTCAAACATGAATCAAATAATAAATTTGATGCTACTGATGCTCTAGGAGCAGCATTATGTCATCACTTTCAATCAAATTTAAAGAATAAAGAATCTTCCTCTTGGAAAAAATTTATATCAAAAAACAAAACAAGAATTATAAACTAATTTCTTTCTTAATTTCTTCTGCAATTGATAAAAATTCATCTTTACTTAATTCTAATTTAGGATTTAAAAAATTCATATCAGAAATAGAATTAATTGGAATTAAATGAATATGGGCATGAGGGACTTCTAAACCTATTACTGAAACTCCAATTCTTTTACATGGGATTGCTTTTTCAATCCCAACAGCTACTTTTTTAGAAAAAATATTCATCTCTTTATATAATTCATCTTGAATATCAAAATAATAATCAATTTCTAATTTAGGAATAACTAAAGTATGGCCTCTAGTTAAAGGATAAATATCAAGAAATGCTAAAAAATTTTCATCTTCAGCTATAATATAAGATGGAACCTCCCTATTAATAATTTTAGAAAAAACAGAACCCATATCTATAGTGAAATATTTAAAATTTCAAATTTAATATTTCCTGATGGAGTATTTATTGATACTTTGTTACCTTTTTTCTTACCAAGTAAGCTTTTGCCTATCGGAGACTTAACAGATAATTTTCCTGATTTTAAATCCGATTCCTCCTCAGCAACAATTTGATATGTGAATTTCATATTATTTTGTAAATTTTTTATATCAACCTTTGATAAAATGGAGACTTTAGAAGCATCTATATTTTTTTTATCTATAACTTTTGCATTGCCAAGTGTGGATTCTAATTTTGATATTTTTAGTTCATGTAATCCTTGAGCTTCTTTTGCAGCATCATATTCAGCATTTTCACTTAAATCACCTTTATCTCTAGCTTCAGCAATTTGCTCAGCAATTTTTTTTCTTCCAGATGTTTTAAGAACATGCAGTTCTTCTTTTAACTTGGACAATCCTTCTTCGGTAAAATAAGAAATTTCGGACATAATATATTATTTTTTTTAATAAGCCTTAACAAAGATAATTAAAGTAATTAATAATTATTTAGAAAAATTGCTACCATGAAATATATTGCTAAACCTAATATATCAATTGAAGTAGTTATAAACGGTCCTGAAGCTAATGCTGGATTAAATCCTAATTTATCTAGTATTATAGGTGTTAGAGTTCCCATTAATGAAGAAATTATAACGACTGTAAATAATGAAAATGAAACAATAAATGAAATTTTATTATTGTCTGGAATTAAAAAATTAATTCCTAAATAAACGATTGAAGCTAAAATAATACCATTTATGATTGCAATTATTGACACTTTAAACAAACGAATCCAAACTGAGTCTTGAAATGCATTAGGGTTTGAAAGAGATTGAATAACCAAAGATGATGATTGGATTCCTACATTGCCTCCCGTTGCCATAATTAATGGTATGAAAAAAGATAAAGAAATAAAAAACTTATTATTATCTATGAAATTATTTTCAAATGATTCTAGAAAAAAAGCACCAAAAAATCCTCCCACAATACCAATAACTAACCATGGTAATCTTGCATTAGATAATTTCCAAATTGAATCATCCTCTTCAACATCAGATGAAATACCAGACATAATTTGTCTTTCTTCATCAGCTGATTCTGTTATAAAATCAACAACATCATCAATAGTTATTCTCCCAACCAATTTCCCTCTTTTATTAACTACAGGTAATGTATCCAAATCATATTTTTGCATAATAATTACAACTTCTTCAGCTTTAGTTGAAGCATTTACCGAAATAACATAATCATCATATATTTCCTTAATCTTAGTTTTATCTTTTGAAATAATTATTTTTTTAGGAGAAACTTTTCCAATTAATTTACCAGAGTTATCTGTTACATAAACACTATATAATTTGGAAACTTCCTCAGCTTGTTTTCTAATTTGATTGATACATTGATTAATATTCCAATTTAAATTACATCTTACCAATTCCTTAGCCATCAACCCACCAGCAACATTATCATCATATCTTATTAAATCCTTAAGATTTAATGATTTTTCTTTATCCTTTATATATCTAATTACTGAATTTCTAAACTCTAAGTCTAATTCCGATAGAATATCTGCACCATCATCAGAATCCATTTTTTCAATATATTTAGCAATTTCTTCTGCAGAAAAAACTTTAAAAAAACTGATTCTTGTGTCTTGATCTAATTCACTTATTATTTTAGATGAAATGGACAAATCAATTATGTCCAAAACATATTTCGAATCATTGGAATTAAATTCATTAAGAAGAATAGTTATATCAGCTGGACTTATTTCAAGTAAAGAATTAAATATAAATTTTTGATCCTTTAATTTAATAGCATGAAAAAACCTTTCTTTAAACTGATTGGTGAGTGAAAACTTCATTAAATTAATTTTTTAAGTATTTTGAAAGCCAAACAAAATCTTCAGTAGATAGTTCTTCAGCCCTTTTTGAAAAAATATCATGATCAAGATTGTTTTGTAAATTTAGATTTTTTAGCGCATTTCTCAACATTTTTCTTCTTCTTTGAAAGCTAGATTTCACAACAGTCTTGAAAAAGGAAAATTCAACTCCAATATTTAACACATCATTTCTAATTAATTTTATTACAGAAGATTGAACTTTAGGGGATGGGTCAAATGATTTAGAATCAACATCAATAACCTTTTTAACTTCAAAAAATGTCTGAATTAAAACTGACAAAATACCATATTTTTTTGAATGACTAGAAGAGATTATTCTATCTGCAACTTCTTTTTGTAACATAATAACAACTAGACCAATTCTATCTCTAAATTCTAAAATCTTGAATAATATTTGACTAGAAATATTATACGGTAAGTTTCCTATAATTGAAAATTGATTTTTAAATAAATTAGAAAAATCAATTTTCAAAATATCATTATTAATTAAATGAATCTTCTTAAATCTTTTTTTGCTTTTTAAATACTCAATTGACCTATAGTCAATGTCAATAGCAACAATTTTATCAAATTTTTGTTCAACTAAAAAATTTGTCAAAACACCATCTCCGGGACCTATTTCAAGAATTTCGTTTTTCGAATAAAATTCTTCAACAATAATTTTGGCAATAGTCAAATCTTTTAAAAAATGTTGACCAAATTTCTTCTTAGATTTAATTATATTCACTTGATTTTAGTTAATTCTTCAAATTAATGAAAAAACTAAATAAGAAGAAACCTATTATTGGATTTAGTATTGGTGATATTAATGGAATTGGTCCAGAAATACTTATAAAATCACTATCAAATAATAATTTAACTAATCTTTTTACTCCATTAGTATATTGTAACTATGAAATTATAGATTATTATTCCAAAATTTTAAAAATAACATTATTGTATGAAAAAATTGACTGTATCAATGACATAAAACTTAATAAGATAAATTTAATCAAAGTAACAAATGCAAAAATTAATATAGAACCTGGAAAAATAAAAAAATATGCCGGTGTTTACTCATACAAATCCTTACAGTTATCAACAAATGACCTAATAAAAAATAAAATTGATAGTATAGTCACATTACCAATCAATAAAAAAAATATTCAATCTGAAAAATTTAAATTCCCTGGCCATTCAGAATATTTTGCTAAAAAATCAAAATCTAAACATTTTCTGATGATGATGATATCTAAAAAACTCAAAATAGGTGTTTGTACAGGTCATATACCATTTAAATTTATATCGAAAAAAATATCAAAATTAGAATTGATAAATAAGATTAATATTTTAATTGATACATTAAAAAATAATTTTAAAATTAATAATCCAAAAATTGGAATTTTAGGGCTTAATCCTCATGCTGGAGAAGATAATATGCTTGGAAAGGAAGAAAAAAAAATAATTAATCCGGCTATAAAGGAATTAAATAATAAAAAAAATAATTTATTTGGCCCATTTTCAAGCGATAGTTATTTTGGAAACAAATTATATAAAAAATATGATGCAACATTTGCATTATATCACGACCAAGGACTTATACCATTTAAAATGATTTCTTTTTCTGAGGGAGTCAATTTTACTGCTGGATTAAAATTTATAAGAACTTCTCCGGATCATGGAACCGCCTATGATATATCAGGAAAAAATCTAGCAAATAATATCTCTTTAGATAAAGCAATTTTATTAAATTTGAAAATTATCTCAAAAAATGAGTAAAAAATTCATCAATCAGTACAATATTAATTTAAAAAGTATTTCTGAAAATGATAATTTTTATTTTGGCTTTTCCAATGAATTATTTTTTTATTTTGATAAAGAAAATGATTTAAAAAATGCAAATGGAAAATGTAATATTGAAATAAATAAAAGAGATGGACTAATTGAAATGTATTTTAATATAACAGGAAATGTGATTTTAAATTGCGACAGATCATTGAAAGAGTTTAACTTTAAAATAAATAAAAAAAAAAAAATTATAATAAAGTATGAAAAAATAGACGAAGAAATTAATGATGAAATCCTTTTTGTAAAACAAAATACATATATAATTAATGTTTCAAAATTTATTTATGAATTTTTCTTGCTTTCTATTCCTTTAAAAAGAATTCATCCAAGTTTAGTAAATGAAAATAATATTGATAATTTTGTCTTTTCAACTAAGAAAAAAAAAGAAAACCGTATAGATCCCAGATTTAAAAAGTTAAAAAAATTATAAGTATAAAAAATAAATTATGGCACATCCTAAAAGAAAAATATCTAAAACGAGAAGAAACAAAAGAAGAACTCATATTAAACTAAATTCAAAAAATTTAATTATCTGCCCAACAACAGGAGAGGCGCATCTTCCTCATAGAGCACATTGGTATGAAGGAAAATTATATTACAAAGGAAAAATTATTCTAGAAAAAGAAGTTTTAGCTTAATTTTTTTTAAGTAGAAAGTGGTATAATGAATTCAAATAAAATAAAATCTTGTATACGAGGAATTCATGGATATGTTCCCGATTATATTTTATCAAATGCTGAGCTAGAAAAGTTAGTTGATACTACAGATGAATGGATTACAACAAGGACTGGAATTAAAGAAAGAAGGATACTAAAAGGGGAAGGTAAAGGAACTTCAGTTATTGGCACTGAATGTGTAAAGGGTTTATTGAAAAAAACTAATACCAATCCAAAAGACATTGATTTATTAATATGTGCTACTGTTACTCCAGATATGTTTTTTCCTTCAACAGCAAATATTATCTCAGATAATGTTGGAGCAAAAAATGCATATGGTTTTGATATTTCAGCTGCATGTTCAGGATTTTTATATTCACTTATTACTGGATCTCAATTTATAGAATCAGGAACTCATAAAAAGGTCGTTGTAGTTGGGGCTGATAAGATGTCTTCAATTGTTGATTTTAAGGATAGAAATAATTGTGTTTTATTTGGAGATGGAGGAGGTGCAGTTCTACTTGAACCATCTTTAGATGAAAATGGCATTATTGATCATATATTAAAAAGTGATGGTTCGGGAGGTTCCTTTCTTTGTATTAAGGGTGGAGGAAGTAAATATCCTGCTTCTTTAGAAACAATTAATAATAAGGATCACTTTATTTACCAAGAAGGTAAAAGAGTATTTAAATTTGCTGTAACAAATATGGCAAATGTTTCAGAAGAAATTATGGTAAAAAACAATCTTGAATCAAATGATATATCTTATCTTGTACCACACCAAGCAAATAAAAGAATAATTGATGCTACTGCAAAAAAAATGGGAATAGGTAATAATAAGGTTTTAATGAATATTGAAAAATATGGTAATACAACGGCTGGAACTATACCATTATGTTTGTGGGATTTTGAAAAAAAACTGAAAAAAGGAGATAATTTAATTTTGTCTGCTTTTGGTGGAGGATTTACTTGGGGTTCTGTTTACTTAAAATGGTCCTATAATTCTTAACATAATGGCAAATACAACTGATATAAAAAATGGAACATGCATAGAATTAAATGGAAACCTTTATTTTGTTGTTGAGTTTCAACACGTAAAACCTGGAAAAGGTCCTGCATTTGTAAGGACAAAGCTTAAAAATGTGAAAACAGGAAAAGTTATAGATAACACATTTCCATCAGGTCATAAAATTACAACTGCGAGAGTTGAGAAAAGAAATCATCAATTTTTATACAAAAATTCTGATGAATATTTTTTTATGGATAATACTTCTTTTGAACAAATAACATTAAATAAAGATCAAATTGATTTTCCTGAGTTTCTAATTGAAGGAAAAAATGCTGAAATATCAATACATACAGAAAAAAATGAAATTATAAATTGCGAACTACCATCCCATATAGAAACAAGAGTAGTATCATCCGAACCTGGCATAAAAGGAGATACTGCAACTAATGCTACAAAAACTGCTAAAATAGAAAATAATATTGAAATTCAAGTTCCTCTTTTTATAAATGAAAATGATAAAATAAAAGTTGATATAAAACTGAAAAAATATATTGAAAGAGTAAAATAATTTTATTGTAAATTTACATCAAATGAAAAATAAAGAAATTGAGGATTTAATTAATTTTATAAAAAAATCTAACCTTGATGATGTCAGTATTGAAACTGAAAGTTATAAAATTAGAGTTAAAAAAAACAAATACAAGAATATTCCTCCATCTGAAAAAGTAGTTAAAAAAATAATCGAAACTTCTAATGATATAGATAAATCAGATCAACCATTAGAAAATAATGAATCAAATAATCATATAATTATTAAATCTCCAATGATTGGAACTTTTTATAGAGCTTCAAATCCAAAAAGTGATCCATTTATTAAAGAAGGTGATGTTATTTCAGAGGGACAAACTATTTATATAATTGAAGCTATGAAGCTTTTTAATGAAATTGAATCTGAAGTATCAGGAAAAGTCATAAAAATTCTTATAGACGACGCATCACCAATTGAATATGATCAAGATTTATTTGTTATAGATCCAAAATAATCTCATAAGATTAAAATGATAAATAAAATATTAATTGCAAATAGAGGTGAAATAGCTCTTAGAATAATTAGAAGCTGCAAAGAAATGGGAATAAGTACTGTAGCTGTATATTCAACAATTGATAAAGAAAGTTTGCATGTTAAATTTGCAGATGAAGCTGTATGCATAGGACCACCAAATTCTAAAGATTCATATTTAAATATTCCAAAAATAATTGCTGCTGCAGAAATAACAAATTCTGAAGCTATTCATCCAGGTTATGGTTTTTTAGCAGAAAATCCTGAATTTTCTAAAATTTGTTCTGAAAGTAAAATTAAGTTTATAGGACCAACTCATTATATGATAGAAAGAATGGGAGATAAAATAACTGCAAAAAAAACAATGGAAAAAGCAGGAATTCCTACTGTGCCAGGATCTAAAGATTTAATAGAATCGATAAATGAGGGTAAAAAATTAGCAAAAAAAATTGGCTATCCAATTATTCTAAAAGCAACAGCTGGTGGTGGAGGTAAAGGAATGCGAATAGTAAGTCAAAATAAAGATTTTGAAAAATCATGGGAAGAAGCAACTAATGAATCAAGTGCAGCTTTTGGGAATTCAGGTTTATATATTGAAAAATACATTGAAGAACCAAGACATATAGAAATACAAATAGTTGGAGATAAATACGGAAATGTAAGTCATTTATCAGAAAGAGATTGTTCAATACAAAGAAGACATCAAAAACTTATAGAGGAAACACCTTCACCATATGTTGATGAAGAGTTAAGAGAAAAAATGGGTCAAACAGCAATAAAAGCTGGTAAAGCTATAAATTATGAAGGTGCTGGCACAATAGAATTCATCGTTGATAAAGATAAAAAGTTTTACTTTATGGAAATGAATACTAGGATTCAAGTAGAACATGGAGTTACTGAAGAAGTTACTGATTTTGATTTAATAAAAGAACAAATAAAAGTAACTGATGGAGCAAAAGTATCTGGGAAAAATTATTACCCAAAACTTCATGCTATAGAATGTAGAATTAATGCCGAAGATCCAAAAAGAAATTTTATTCCTTCTCCAGGGAAGATAACAAACCTCCATATACCTGGAGGTCATGGTGTTAGAGTTGATACTCATGTTTATGCTGGATATACAATCCCACCAAATTATGATTCAATGATAGCTAAAATAATTACAACTCATCGGTCAAGAGATGAAGCTATTGTTAGAATGAAAAGAGCTCTTGAAGAATTTGTTATAGAGGGGATTAAAACAACAATTCCATTACAGCTTAAATTAATGAATAACAAATCTTTTTGTGAAGGAAATTTTACAACTAAATTTCTGGATAATTATGATTTTAAATCCATTTAATAAATAACTTCTTTAAAGTTTATACCAATAGTATTTAATTCATTCAAAATTGGATTATAAATTTCTTCATTAATTGGTAGATGAATACCTTTCAAATTTATTTTATTCATTAAAAATAATTTTATAAAAATTCCAATTGGAAGGCCTACTGTTTGAGCCATAGCCGTTTCAATTTCATCCTTACCATCAATATAAAAATATGATATTAAATTTTTTACTCTTTTATTTTTTAAATATTTAAATCTGTGAACCATAATTACTCTATCAGTTTCATTTTTTTTTATTTTCCATTTTTTGGATAAAATATCTAATAAAATATCTGCATATGTTCCATTTTTTGTTCCAATTAATTTATCAGAAAATAATTCTAACCAATCTAAACACTTAATTTCTAATGAGTTTTTTTTAACATTAAATTTTGAAGATAATAATTCTTTTATCTCCCCTTTTTGATTTTGAAAAACTTTAGATCTAGAAAAATTGCCATGAGTCATATTAAAAGGTTTATGAATAATTGTTTTATCATCAGTTAACCCTAGTTTAATTAGTAAATTCCAAGCAGAGCAAAAACCTCTATTTCTTAATGTCCCTCTAAATATTGTCTTTATATTTTTAAGATTATATATATCGATATATTTCATTGAATCTCTATTAGCATAACCTTCAAAAACACCTAATTTAGGAATTTGAACTAAATTTATTTTATTGAATATTTCATCATAAGAAAGTTTTACTTCTTTGTTATTTTTAAAATAGGTAGCTCCTTGCGATCCAGCTAAAACTACATTTTTAGGATTCCAAGTAAATTTATAATTCCAGGGGTTATAAGATTTAGAATTTGGAGTTAACAAACCTCCAGTATAAGATTCAAAGCTTTTAAGCTCATAATTGTTTTCTAATTTATGAATAATTTTCATTGCAGACATATGATCAATGCCTGGATCTAATCCCATTTCCATCATTAAAAAAGCATTTCTTTTTAAAAAATTAGAATTTAATTTTTTTATTTCAGGAGTTAAATAAGAAGCCGTTATAAGATTCTTACCAATATTTGAACAAATTTTTGCAATTTTAAAATGCATAAAACTTGGAAGCATACTAACAACTAAATAAGAATCCATTATATTTTTATTTAACTGATCATCATTATTAATATTAAGCTCTATGGGCAACACATTATTAAGAGGATTATCAATAAAATAAGATACATCAAGTGCCGCAACCTTTATTATTAGATTGAACTTTTCAGATAAATTTGATAAATACTTTATTAATACTATAGATGACTTACCTGCACCTAAAACCAAAATATTTTTCATTAAATTAAAAAATTTTTAATTACTTTCTATTTATAACTGTTGATGATGCTTGATTCTTAGGAAAAATAGTAATATCACTAATGTTTACATTATCCGGTCTATTAATAATAAAATATATTACCTCAGCAACATCATCGGGTGTTAATGGGTTTATCCCATCGTAAACTAAATTTGCTTTTTCTTTATCTCCCTTGAATCTTACTAATGCAAATTCTGTTTCAACTAATCCAGGATTAACTGAAGAAACTTTAATATTATGATTATTTAAATCTACCTGCATTCCTTTTGTAATAGCATCTACAGCATACTTTGAAGCACAATAAACATTCCCTTTAGGATAAACTTCCTTGCCAGCTATTGATCCAATATTAATTATTATTCCTTTATTTGATTTAATCATAATTGGGATAATCAATTTGCTTACATAAAGCAGTCCCTTAACATTTATGTCAATCATTGCATCCCAGTCACTAACATTTCCTTCGTGAATTAAATCCATCCCATGAGCATTTCCAGCATTATTAATTAATATGTAAACCTTTTTCCATTTATTTGGTAAAGAATTAAAACTTTCTTTTAAACTTTCATTATCTCTTATATCATAGCATAATATATAAACATCAGTTACTTTTGATAATTCATCTCTAATTTTTTTTAATCTTAATTCACGTCTTCCACATAAAATAAGTGCATAATCTTTTGCGAGAACTTTAGATATAGAATAACCAATTCCAGAAGTTGCACCTGTTACAAAAGCAATTTTTTTCATAATTTTTTAATTAGGTCCTCCCTCGAAGGTAAAGAAAATTGATAAATTATGAGGCATTATTTTTTCAATGGGATCAGAATAAATATTTGGAACCCCATTTTCTGATTTTTTAATCATATTAATTAAGCCTCTTGAATATCTAATTTCAGGAGATAATTTAAAAAGCTCAAAAAAAATGTCAGCACCAAATCCCAACTCAAAAGATATCTCATATGCTTTTAAACCTAGTATATCTTTACCAGCCTCATCTTTATTTTTGGCACCTACTTCAATTCCAGGTTTAATTCCAGAAATAATATACATTCTTAAATTTTTTCTTCTTTGGGATTTATATTTAATTAAAATAGGCAATTCTACTAAGGTAGCTTCTCTAGTATCCGAAAAGACATCACCATTTAAATATTTATAATCTAAAGAAAATTCATAAAAAGAAACTTGTAATAAAGTCCTTAAATCAAATGGATAAATAATATTTATATCTGAAACAAAACCTAGTTTAAATCCAGGTTTTGATAGAGGTACAATAGAGTGTAAATTAGAAAATTCAGGAGAAGCATATTTTTCTGAGTAATTTACCCTATAATAAGATGAATGCAAACCAATTAAAAAGCCAAAATGTATCCATGCTTCGTCATAATTTGGTAAATTAATTGCAGAATTCTTTGACATCAAAATATTCTGAGATTTTAAATTACCTGCTGAAATCAAAAAAAATAATAATACGATTAAATTATTTTTCATTATAATGATAAAAATATAATATGATAACTATTAAAATGAATATAAATTGCATAATAAAGTTAACATTGATCAATTAGTTTTTTTAATATATTAATGGAAGTTTTTAAATCTGAATTTATAAAGAGTAGCAGTAATTATAAAGATTGCCCAAAAGATCATATGCCAGAATATGCATTCATAGGAAGATCAAATGTTGGAAAATCTTCATTATTGAATATGTTGGTCAATAATAAAAAACTATCAAAGATTTCTTCTAAACCAGGAAAAACAAAATTGATAAATCATTTTATGATCAATAAAAATTATTTTTTAGTAGATCTCCCGGGGTATGGTTGGGCAAAATCAAGCAAAAATGACAGAGAAAAATGGTTAAAAATGACAAAGTCATATTTAAAAAATAGCAGCAAATTGTCTTTAGTTTTTCAATTAATCGATTCAAGAATTGAACCACAAAATTCTGATATTGATTTTACACTTTTTTTAGGCACAAATAAAATTCCTTTCAGTGTAATTTTTACTAAATCTGACAAAATAAAAACAGCATTAGTTAAAAGAAATATTGAATTATATAAAAATGAGCTTTTAAAAGATTGGGAGGAACTACCAAAAATATTTGTAACGTCATCTAAAAAACATATAGGTAGAAAAAAAATTCTAACCTATATATCTAAAATAAATAATTCTATATTAAAACAATGATATCTCTTTATAATATAATTGTTTATTTATCTTCTATTCTAATATTTATTGGTTCATTTTTTTCAAAAAAATTATATCAATTATATATCGGTAGAAAAAAAATTAAAAATTATTTTAAAAAAATAAATATTAATAGTGAACAAAAAATATGGATACATGTTTCATCAGTTGGAGAATTCGAACAAGCTAAATCAATTATTTATTATTTTAAAAAAAAAGTGAACCTAAAAATTTTTGTTACTTTTTTCTCTCCTTCAGCAGAAGGAGTTATTAAAAACTTCAAATTAGTAGATTATTCATGTTATTTACCTGAAGATTCAAAAAATAAAATTTCATATTTATATAAAAAAATTAATCCAAAAATTTTATTAATAATTAAATATGAATTTTGGCATAATCTAATAAATGAAGGAAAAAAATTAAATGTACCAATAGTGTCTGTTTCATCAATTTTTAGAAAAAATCAAATTTATTTTAGTGGTTTTAGTTTTTTTTCTAAAATTTTAAAAAACATAAATTATTACTATGTTCAAAATGAAGAATCAAAATCAATATTAAAATCAATAGATATAGTTAATGTAAGATTAGTAGGTGATACAAGGTTTGATAGAGTATATGATATTTATAAAGAATCAAAAAATTATCCTAAAATTGAAAAATTTATAAAAAAAAATAAAACTATAATTATTGGAAGTGCTTGGAAATCAGATATAAATATTCTAAAAGATGGAATTTTAAGAAATAATGAAATAAAATTCATTATTGCTCCTCATAATGTAAATGAAAATGAAATCATTTTTATTGAAAATTCATTTGCAAATAATACTATTAGATATTCTAATTTAGATATTAATAATTGTTTTAATAAAAATATTTTAATAATTGATAATATAGGAATGTTATCATCAATATACAGATATGGAAATATAGCGTACATAGGTGGAGGTTTTGAGGGAACCTTGCATAACAGTTTAGAAGCAGCAATCTGGGACTTACCAATTTTATATGGAAAACACAAAAACAATGAAAAATTTAATGAAATAAAAAATATGGAAAAATTAAAATTATCATTTCCGATTAAATCAGCAATTGAATATGAAAAAAAAGTCAATGAATTAATAAATAAGAAAAATGTTTTTGGAACTAAAGAGTATGTTTTAAAGAATGTAGGGGCAACAAAACTTATTTATAAATCATTAATTAAATTATTAAAATGATTGGCATTATTATTAAATCAACTGGTTCTTGGTATCTAATTAGAAATGATCAGGGAGAAATTTTCAGTTCAAGACTCAGAGGGAAATTTAAATTAAATGATCAGAAGTTGTCTAATCCAATTGCAACAGGAGATAAAGTTGAATTTAATGAAGATAAAAATAATTTAGGTAATTATATAATTGTTAAAATTTTTCCAAGAAATAACTATTTGATAAGGAAATCGATCAAAAAAAAAAACAATTGTCATATAATTGCATCAAATATTGATCAAGCAATTATAATATCGTCATTAAAAAATCCTTCTACTAAATCTGGATTTATTGATAGATTTTTAATTTCGTGTTTTGCATATAGAATTCCTGCTTTAGTAATCTACAACAAGGAAGATATATTAAATAACCAAGAAAAAACTAAACTTAATAATGAAATTGATTATTATAAAAAAATTGGATTTAATTCCTTATCAATTTCAGCTAAGTTTGGAAAAAGAATTAATATATTGAAATCTATATTAAAAAATAAAACATCATTATTTATGGGAAATTCTGGAGTTGGAAAATCAACTTTAATAAATAAATTAAGTAGTAATGCAAATCAAAAAACATCAGAAATTTCAAAAAAAAGTAATAAAGGAAAGCATAGAACAACTTTTTCGGAAATTTTTGATATCGATAAAAAAACAAAAATTATAGATACGCCAGGAATTAAAACTTTTGAATTATTTGACATTGAAAAAAATCAAATAAAAAATTATTTTCCGGAATTTATAAAAATTAATTATAAATGTAAGTTTAACAATTGTCTACATATAAACGAACCAACTTGTGAAGTTAAAAAAGAATTAGGTAAATCAATTTGGAAAAGAAGATATAAAAATTATTTGAGAATCATACAAGATCTTAAAATTTAGATAAATTCTACTTTAATTTTTTAATCTTAATCTTTAAATAAGCAAAAAATATAGTCATTAAAGGACTCAAGATACTAAAGAAACAATAAGGTAAATATGTTAATGTGCTAACATTTAAAACACTAGCATGGTAAGCGCCACAAGTATTCCAAGGAATGAGTACTGAAGTTACAGTTCCACTATCTTCAAGTGTTCTACTTAGATTTACAGGGTCTAAACCATTTTTTTTATATGTTTCGGCAAACATTTTTCCAGGGACAACTATTGATAAATATTGATCTGAAGCTGTCAGGTTAAAAAAAACACATGTTCCGGCCGTTGAAAAAACTAATGATCCAGTTGATGTAACTGAATTAAGTATAGTACTAACAATTTTTTTTAAAAAACCAGAGACTTCCATTACTCCACCAAAAATCATAGCTGAAAAAATTAACCATATAGTACTTAGCATCCCAAACATACCACCAGAAGTTAATAGTTCGTTAACCATATCATTTGATGTTGAAATAGAAATAGTTCCATACAAAGACTTCATAATACCAATAAATAAACTTACCCAACCTGTGTCTTTATTACCAGAAACTTCTCTCACAAGATCAGGCTGAAAAATAAGTGAAAAAATAACACCTAATAAAATTCCGCAAAATAATGATGGTATTGCTTTAGTTTTCTTATATACTAAAAAAACAACAACCAATGGAACCAAAAATAGTACTGGTGATAAGTAAAATTTTTCAGAAATTGAATTAGAAATTAAAATAGAATTAGTTGAATCAAAACTATTATAATTGTTTAAACCAAAAAATAAAAATAATATTAAACATATAATAATTGATGGAAAAGCTGTATAAGAAAGATATTTAATATGAGAAAACAGAGTGCTTCCAGCAACTGCAGGAGCTAAATTAGTAGTATCTGACAATGGAGACATTTTATCTCCAAAATATGCACCACTTAAAATTGACCCAGCTATTAAACCTTCGGAAATACCCAAAGCTTTTCCTATTCCAATTAATGCAATTCCAATAGTAGCAGATGTCGTCCAAGAACTTCCTGTAGCAAGAGATACTATAATACATATAATACAAGAAGCTAATAAAAATATTTTTGGATTAAGTAATTGAATTCCATAATAAATCATCGCTGGGACTATTCCACTTAACATCCAAGAACCAGCTAAAGCTCCTACAAGAAATAATATTATAATTGATGGTAATGCAGAGCTAATACTATTAACAATTCCATTTTGTAATTCATTCCAACTAAAGCCTATTTTAAAAGCAATTACTGATGCAATAGAAGCAGAAACAATTAACACAATTTGATTACTGCCATCTAAAGAAGCTTCACCAAAAATTGAAACATTTATATATAAAAAAACAATCAAAAAAATTATAGGAAATATAGATTCTAAAAATGTGGGAGATTTTTTATTATTATTTTCCATAAATCAAATTAATAATATTTATTATAAAAAACTGGAAAACTTAATTAAATAAAACTATAATAGCTTTTTAATATAATAAGATGAAGATGAAGAAATCTAATTTGTTAGAGCTAATTAAATCACAGAAAGACAATTTTCCTCTTGATCAACCATTTTATAAAAATAAAAATATTTTTAAAATAGATCTTAGAACATTTTTTTTTAATCAATGGATCTTTGTAGGACATATATCTAGAATACCAAAAAAAGGAGATTATTTTTTATTTTCTGTAGGAAAAGAATCCATTATAATAATTAGAGAAAATGAAGAAAAAATTAATTCCTTCTATAACGTTTGTAGACACAGAGGATCACGTATATGTTTGAAAAATGAAGGAAGAGTAAGAAAACTTATTTGTCCATATCATGCATGGGGTTATGATCTATCAGGAAAACTTGCGAATGCAAGGATGATGGATAAAAATTTTAAACCTGAAAATTGGAGTTTAAAAAAATGTAATTCTATGATTTTTGAAGGATTAATCTTTATTAATTTATCCGAAAAACCATCTGATTTTCAAGATTTTATAACCCCAATTCAAGACTTTATTAAACTACATGGGTTAGGAAAAGCTAAAATAGCGGCTAGGAAAAAATATCCTACCAAAGGAAACTGGAAGCTCGCATTAGATAATTTTCATGAATGTTATCATTGTCAACCTTCTCACCCTGAATATTGTCATGTTCACAGCAAAGATTATATTCAAGCATATGGTGCTGGAAGCAATACAGGACCAGAATCAAAGAAATTCAAAGAAAAACTAAAGATATGGAATCAAAAAGTTAGAAAGTTGGGTTATATAACTGGAGAGTATTCAGAAAAAAAATTCTCCAATTTCTTTAGAAGTGCTGAAAGAACACCTTTTAGTAATGGAAAACTATCTGAAACTAAATCTGGTAATCCAGCATCAATTTTGATGGGAGACTTTAATGAATTTGATGGTGGATACACCACTATCGGACCATCTCCATTTAATAGTATAATAATGTCAAATGATTTCGCTACAACTTTTACATTTATACCAAAAGGTCCAACAGATACAGAAGTTGAAATAATGTGGTTAGTAAATGAAAATGCTATTGAAGGTGTTGATTATGATATTGATAATTTAACTTGGATGTGGCATGAAACTACTCTTGCAGATAAACGGATTATAGAAGATAATCAAAAAGGAGTTTTATCAAAAAAATATGAACCTGGACCATTATCTAAAATGGAGGTTGGTTTAGAAAAATTAAAGAAATGGTATTTAAAACATCTTGAAATAGAAATAGAAAAATAAAATATAATTTATTAAATTATTTCATTTACCATATTGATTGGATTGGCTCCATGAAGACCACCGCCAGGATGAGTTGAAGGACTACAAATGAAAAGATTCTTAATGTGAGTTCTATATTGTGATGAAGAAATTGTTGGTCTCATAAATAAAAACTGATCGAGAGTCATATCACCATGATTAAAATTTCCTTCTGTAAGATTCAGAGAATCCTCAAAATCTAAAGGAGTATAAATGGAAGAATCAATTATTAAATTTGAAAAATTTGAAATATATTGACCTAAAATATTGGTTACATTTTTTATAACCTCATCTTTTACACTTTTATTCCAATTTTTATTTTTCAAATTATAAGGAATGTATTGTATTGAAGCAGAAAGAACATGTTTACCATTAGGTGCATATTCTGAACTAATTAAACTAGGGATACAAAACTCTATATAAGGGGATGATGAAAATCTACCATATTTAACTTCATCATATGCTTTTTCTAAATAATTTATTGAAGGAGATATAGAAAATACGGTTTGTAACTGATCATCTTTAACCCCTTTAATTTTTGGTAAACTTTTCAAAGCAAAATGTATTCTTGCTGTACTTCCTCTATATTTTATATTATTTAATTGAGTTCTTACATTTGGATATAAATTATCAATACCTAATAATTTTATACATGTATTTTTTTGATCTAATCCTGAAATAATATTTTTTGAAAGAAATTTTTTACCATTTTCTAAAGTGATGCCCTTACTTACATTATCATTACAATCTATTGAAATAACCTTTGAGTTATTTTTAATAATCACACCATAATCTTTAGCTTTTTGCTCAATAACTTTTGAAAATTTCTCGGTTCCTCCTCTGATAAACTTAGCATCTAATATATTTGAACCTGAATGTAAATTTTGGTGTAAAAAATTTAATACTGTAGCTGCTGAATATGGCCCTTGATTCAAATGATGAATACCACTAGCAGCAAGAGACCCTCTTAATAATTTAGATTCAAACCATTCATCTAATAATTCTGGCATCATCATTGGTAATGTTCTCAATATATCTACAAAACCCCTTGTTCCATAACTCCACATTGGATTTAATAATTCTTTCATAGAAAGCGCATCACTTAATCCTATTTTTTGAATGTTTGGAGGGGTTATTTTATATAGTGGTTTTAAAAAACTGGAAATTTTAGAAATATATTTGGTAAAATCAATCCACTTTTCAGAATCTGATTTTGAATTTAATGAAATTGATTTAACAGTTTTATTATTATTTCTATTAAAAAATAGATGCTTTTTATTTGAATCCAATGAAACTCTATATACTTCATTTTCAAAAAAATCAAGGTCATTTTTATTAATTTTCAACTCCTTTAACATTCTTTTATCTAACCATTTTATATAATCATAAACCAAATTACATCTAAAACCAGGTGAAAATTCTTTTGATGATGCCATACCCCCTGTTGAATCATTGGATTCAAATAATAAAACAGATTTTTTTCTCTTTCCTAAAAGAGCCCCAGCAATCAATGAGTTTATTCCCCCTCCAATAACTATATAATCATATCTATTTTCTACCATATTTTAAGAATTTTCTTTGCAGCCATTTCACCAGGGGATCCAGTAACTCCTCCACCTGGATGAGTGCCAGATCCACATTGATAATAATTTTTTATAGGGGTAGTATAATCAGCCCATTTTACCGCAGGTCTAAATGAAAAAAGTTGTTGCAATGTAAGTTCACCATGGAAAATATTTCCTTCGGTTAATCCAAAAGTTTTTTCTAAATCTTTTGGTGTTAAAACTTGACGATGTAATATTAAATCTTTGATATTTGGAGCAAATCTGGCTAAAGTATTAATAACAGCATCACCAAACTCTTCTCTTTTATTATCATCCCAACCCCCATTAAGATTATAAGGGGCATACTGTACAAAACAAGACATAACATGTTTTCCTGGAGGCGCCATTGCTGGGTCTAAAACTGAAGGTAAAATCACATCCATGTAAGGTTCTTTAGAAAAATTACCATATTTAGCATCATCATAAGCTCTTTCAAGATGATCATAGCTCGGACTTATTGAAATAGCTCCTCTCAAATGTGGACCATCTCCTGGTAAAGAAGTAAAATTTGGCAACCCATCTAAAGCTAAATTTACCTTACCGGACGAACCTCTAATTCTAAAATTTTTAATGTCCTTTACAAAATCTTCAGGTAAATCACTTTCATCTATCATTTTAAGAAAAGTAAGTTTTGGGTCTAATCCTGATATAACAATTTCTGATTTATATTCATCACCATTTTCTAAAGCAACGCCAACAGCTTTTCCATTTTTAACTATAACTTTATCAACTGGAGCCTCAGTTAAAATTTTCGAACCAAAATATTCTGCAGATCGAGCTATGGTCATACTTAATTCCCCGGTTCCTCCTCTTTGAAAACCCCAAGCACGAAATGACCCATCAATATCACCCATATAATGATGTAACATAACATATGCCGAACCAGGAGATCTTGGACCCATAAATGTACCAATAATTCCACTTGCTGCCATAGTAGCTTTAAGAGGTTCAAATTCAAACCACTCGTCAAGAAAATCAGCAGAGCTCATTGTCATAAGTTTACATAAATATTCAAAAGTTTCACTATTAAGACCCTTAACATGTCCAAGTAAGTTTTTTAAAGACATTAAATCATTAATACTTGGACTTATAGCATTTGGGGCAATTGTTTCTAAAATTGGCCTAACAGCCATTCCAACTTGCCCCATTAAAGGGCCAAATCTTTTGTAATTTTCTGCATCTTTCCTAGAGTGTCTGTATATTTCCTTATAAGTTTGATCATAGTCCGAAGTTCTAAACAAATAATCATTATCTAATGGGGTAAAAGTGCTTTCAAGTGGTAAAATTTCAAGACCAAAACGTGGAAGCATTAATTCCCTAATAACATTAGCCTTTAATAAACTTACAACATAAGAGCAGACTGAAAATTTAAATCCAGGAAAAACTTCTTCTGTTACAGCAGCTCCACCCAATACATGTCTTCTTTCCAATACTAAAACTTTTTTTCCAGCTTTTGACAAATATGCTGCTGCTGTTAAACCATTATGGCCCCCTCCTATAATTATAACATCATATTTATCTATTTTGGACATGATATTTTTCTTTTAGGATTATAAAAAGGTGTATTAACAACTTTAGCAGGAGTGAAATGTCTATAATGTTCAACTTTAACTTCAAAATCTAAAATCGTATCTAAACTAGCATACTTAGAATTAACGTGAGCAAGAGCAATATACTTTTTTAATATAGGTGACCAACAACCACTAGTTGCATAACCAACTTGGTTTTTATTATAATATAAAGGAATGCTATCTCTCCAGGCACTATGAGGAAGATCTGGGGGCAATCCTACATTCCTATAAAGCTTTTCAAGTTCATCCCATAAAATCTCTATTCCTACGAAAGCCCATTTCGATGGATTATTTTTTTCAATTTTAAGAGCTTTAGATCCAACAAAACTTTCTTCTGTTAATTTTACTGTCCACCCCAAACCTAATTCATATGGTGATGATTTTCTATCTTCTATTAATGCATTTCTAGATGAAATATAATCTACATCTAGGAGAATAAGTGATGCTTCTATTCTAGCTATATCTAGAGCGTCTAATCCTACTGGGGTTATTCCATAGTTCTTACCAAACTTAATTAACATATCCCAAACCATTAAAGAATCTTTTGGATCAACCCAAATTTCATATCCTAGATCACCAGTATAACCGGTACGTGAAATTGAGACATTAATACCTTTAAATTTGGTATTCATAATTTCAAAAAACTTTAAACTATTAATAGATTTAGAAGAAATAGAATTGATAATACTTCTTGAGTTTGGTCCTTGTAAAGCTAATGCTGCAATTTTATCAGATTCATCATAAATATTAATTTCCATACCATAGGAGTTTAATTCTAACCACGATAAGTTAGGTTCAGCACTTGTAAGTCTAAAGTCATTTTCAGCTAATCTTTGAATAGTACCATCATCAATTACTTTACCATTTTCATCACACCATGGAGAATACATTACTTGACCTACCTTACATATATTAATGTTTCTTGTAACCAATCTATTTAAAAATAAACTTGAATCTTTTCCGCTAATTCTATATTTATAAAGAGGAGATATGTCAAGTAATCCAGCTTTAGTTCTAATTGCAAAATATTCATTATCATGATTTAGATCATATTTAGTTGCAGAAAGATATCCTCCCCATCTTTTCCATTCCTGAGACATATTTATTTTACTGGTTCTTTCAAAAAAAGGAGATATTTTCAATTCAGTATGAGCAATAAAATCCTTTGGTGTTTTAGATTGAATCATATAAGATTAATAATTAAAATTAGAACTGTAATTTTATAGATTTAATTTTCTTTTTGCAATAGATATGCTTTAATAAAATTGTCAATATCACCATTTAAAACATTTGATACATCACTTCTTTCTACATTAGTTCTTATATCTTTAACTAATTTATATGGATGCAAAATATAATTCCTAATTTGAGAGCCAAAATCAATTTCTAATTTTGAATTTTCAATTGATTCCCTAGATTTTCTTTTCTTTTCTATCTCTAATTGATAAAGTTTAGATTTTAACATGTTCATTGCTTTCTCTTTATTTTGCAATTGACTTCTCTCTTGTTGACATTCAACAATTATGCCTGAAGGACCATGTTTTAATCTGACTGCAGACTCAATTTTATTTACACTTTGACCTCCTGCTCCACTTGACCTAAAAGTCTGCCATTCAATATCAGAAGGGTTAACAATTATTTCAATTGTTTCATCAACTTCAGGATAAACAAAAACTGAGGCAAAAGAAGTATGCCGTCTTGCTCCAGAATCAAATGGAGATATCCTAACTAATCTATGAACTCCAATTTCAGATTTTAAATACCCATATGCAAAAGATCCTTCTATACCTAATATCGCAGATTTTAATCCGGCAGTTTCTCCTTGTTGAACATTAATTTTTTTTACATTAAACTTGTGCGATTCGGACCACATAACATACATTCTCATTAAAATTTCTGCCCAATCTTGACTTTCTGTTCCCCCAGCTCCTGGATTTATCTCAATTATTGCATTTAAATGATCTTCATCTGATGAGAGCATTTTTTGAAATTCTATGTGATCTAGTTTTTTTAATAATTTATTAAATTCATTTTCTATTTCCTCTTTATCAGCTTCTCCAGTAATGTAAAACTCATTTAAAGTAACTAAATCATCATACATGATTTGAATTTCAGAATAAGAATCAGTCCAAATTTTATTTTGATTGATTTTTTTTAGAACAACTTCAGCATTTTTTTTGTCGTTCCAAAAATTTGGTTTCGTAGTTGTTGATTCATATTCTTTGATAATTTTTAATCTATTATCATAGTCAAAGATACCTCCTCAAAGCATCAACTCTTGCTTTTAAATCCTTTATTTGATCTGAATTCATATTTATAATTTAATTATCCAATTATGATTATCATTAATTAATCCATACTTTATTCCATCAAGTAAATTCAAAAACTTATTTGAAAGTGAATTTGAATTATGATTTGGTAAATTATAATCTTTATTATTATATCCAATAGTTTTAATTGGTGCAATTGTAGCAGCAGTTCCAGCACCAAAAGCTTCTTGCAATGTTTTATTTTTAATTGAACTTATCACCTCTTTAACTGAAATTTTTCTTACTTCAGTTTTAACATTTAAATCTTCAGCTAATGCTAAAATACTATCTCTAGTGACTCCATCCAAAACGGTATCCCCTAAAGGAGCGGTAAGCAAAGTATTTTTTATTACAAAAAAGAGATTCATTGTGCCAGACTCTTCAATATATTTATGAGTTTTCCCATCAGTCCAAATTAGCTGATCATAGTTCTCTTCCTGTGCTAAAACAGAAGGATATAAAGAAGCGGCATAATTTGCAGCAGTTTTTGAATACCCTACTCCCCCTTTAATAGCTCTTGTAAATTCTGTTTCGATTTTTACTCTTACTGGCTCAGAATAATAATTACCTGCTGGACAAGTAAATAAATAAAATTTAAATTTTTCAGCTGGTTTAATTCCAATAAATGGGTCTAAAGCGATCATGAAAGGTCTAATATAAAGAGAAGTATTTTTTTTGTTTGGAATCCATTTTTTATCTACCACTAATAATTCAGATATCGCTTGAGTAAAATATTTTTCTGGAAAAATAGGCATACACATTCTTTCAGCGCTTACATTAAATCTTTTAGCATTTTTATCCATCCTAAAAACTAAAATCCCATCATCTTTATCTTTATATGCTTTTAATCCTTCAAAAATTGTTTGACCATAGTGTAAGGTGGTACAAGCTGGAGAAACACTAATATTATCAAATGGAAGAATTTTAAAATTTTTCCAAGTACCTTCAGAAAACTCTGCTTCAAACATATGATCAGAATGAAATTTTCCAAATTTAATATTTGAAAAATCTACTTTATCAATATCTGATTTTTTCTTATATATAACATCTATTTTCATTAAACTTATTTGAGATTCTTTTTATCTGATTCAATATTTCCATCCATTAGTCTTACAATTCTTTTCGAATAAGCAGCAATGCTATTTTCGTGAGTAACCATAATTATTGTATTTCCAGCATCATGAAGTTCAGAAAATAGATCCATAATTCCTTCTGAAGTTTTACTGTCCAAATTACCAGTTGGTTCATCAGCTAAAATAATACTAGGTTTATTCACAAGAGCTCTAGCAATAGCTACTCTCTGTCTTTGTCCTCCAGATAGTTCATTTGGTTTATGAGTAGCTCTATCTGTTAAATCAACACTTTTTAGTGCTTTCATAGCCATATTATCTCTTATTTCTTTTTTGTAACCAGCATATACTAGAGGCAATGCTACATTATCAAGCGCAGAAGCTCTAGGTAATAAATTAAATGTTTGAAACACAAAACCTATTTCTTTATTTCTAATATCTGCTAATTCACTTTCAGACATTGAACTAACATTTTTACCGTTAAGTATATATTCACCTCCTGTTGGAGTGTCCAAACATCCAACAATATTCATTAGTGTTGATTTTCCTGAGCCCGAAGGACCCATAAATGAAACATACTCATTTTCATTTATTGAAATCGAAATAGATTTTAAAGCTTTAACAACTTGTTTTCCTACTTGAAAATGTCTTGATATTCTGGATACACTAATTATTTTTTTCATTTATTCTTAATAAAATATTTTATAAAAAATCTACAAATTGTGATCAAATTTAATATTTTTATATCCTTTAATTGACATTTAATTATGGAAATATTTTTTGAATTAGAAACCTATATTGCACTTATTACACTCACTTTTCTTGAAATTGTATTAGGAGTTGATAATATTATTTTTATTTCTATAGTTACAAACAAAGTTGATAAGGAATTTAGACAAAGAATTAGAACAATCGGTTTGTTTTTAGCTATGATTTTAAGAATAATAATGTTACTTGGATTAACATGGTTTATTGGATTAACTGAACCAATATTTGAATCTACAGATGTTTATAATACAGGAATAAATTTAAGTGTTAGTTGGAAAGATATAATTCTTGCATTTGGAGGTATATTTCTTATTATGAAAAGCTCTATGGAAATAACTCATAAAATTGACAGTAATTTTGATACGAATACGTCAAAATCATTATCAGTATCATCATTGTATTCAGTTGTTTGGCAAATAGTTGCTATAGATTTTATTTTTTCTGTTGATTCTATTCTGACTGCAATAGGTCTTACTGAACAAGTTCTGCTTATGATAATCGCAGTAATAATATCAATAATTGTAATGATGGTTTATGCATCAAAAATAAGTAACATAATTGAAAGATACCCTTCATTAGAAATTCTTGCATTATCATTTTTAATACTAATAGGATTTAATCTAATTGTAGAAGCAGCTCATTACAGCATACCTAAGGGATATATATATTTTGCTTTATTCTTTACATTAGGAGTAGAATATATCAATATAATTTTCAGAAATGTGAGTAAGAAAAAAATAAAAATTAAGGAATAGAATTATACTACTTTATAATTATTTTCTTATATAATTTTTTGTCTTTATGATTTAATTCTAATATATAAATACCTTGAGGGTTATTTGATAAATCTACTTTATGAGTATTATTTCCAGATTTATTATTGAAAATAGTTTGATATTTAGATCTTCCAAAGATATCTAATACATTAATACCAACATCACCTTTCAATTCACCATTAAATTCAACATTAAAAATTCCAGTAGAAGGATTTGGATAAATATTAATTTTTTTGAATGAAGAAATATCTTCCAACCCAGAAACAACTGGCTTATCCATTTGAACATATAAATCATCGATTGCCCATCCCCATCCAACAGTAAATGGATCAGAATATAATCTAAATCTAACTTTAACTGTATCTCCCACTGAAAAAGTAGGAGTAAATTCTATTTCTCTATCTTTTAACATTGATGATGATGCTGAAATATCTGAAGCATAAGCTGATAGCCAATCTGAATGTGCATTTGAATCATACCCAGGAACAAGAGGTTTCCAATTATCTTCATTATGTTTTGATCCTTCTACAATTACATAATCCCAAAATTCTGAATCTCCATAAGAAGATCCTGTTTCACCTATTTCAACAATAGCAACTTCTCTAAATTTAATAGAAGGAGTATAATTTGATACAACAATTGGAGAGTTTAGTGTAGCAAATAACTCTATATATAGACCAGAACCTGCATTTTGATAAGGATGAGGTTGTGTGTGTAAAATATCACCAGAAAAACCACTATATGAACTTATAGCAAATCCATTAAGAGTAAATTCATTTCCTTGTAAATCAGAAAAATTAGTGCCAAATTCATTTGTAATATCAAGAGTTAAAGCAACTATAACATCTAATGTATTTGAAGGATAATTTAAACCGTTTTTATATCCAGTAGCAACAACAGAATATGTTCCTGCATTATCAAATGTTACATTTACTGTATCAATTCCAACTGAATTTTGTGATCCAATGGTATGTAATGTGGTAGATCCAGTTTTAAAAAGGACCGAATCAAATTCTGATTTAAAATTAACTCTAATATCAACTTTAAACTCTGATCCTGGTTGGTTATAACTAATTAAATCAGGTTGTAATATAGCTGTTTTTGGAATAAAGGAAGATAAAGCAGGAATTGACGCTGTCCATACCCCTCTTCCATGTGTTGCAATAACAATTTCCCCTTGATCTTTAATTTTCATATCCCAAATACTTACGTTTGGTAAATCACTTACAACTAAATTCCATGTTGCTCCTCTATCAATAGATTCTACTAGTCCAATATCCGTTCCAGCCCAAATAACATCACTATCAAATGGCATAACTACCAAACTATGCACAGGAACATTAGGAAAACCATTAGAAGATGTTCCTGTCACATTATTAGCAGGGAATCCAGTAATATCATTCCAAGTAGCACCTAGGTTTTTAGTTTCAATAATTTTTGCTTTACCAAAAGATGAAAAAAGAACATATGCAGTTGAATCTTCAGTAGGATGTGAATATAATCCTGAAATATAACCTATTTCTTCAAAAATTGGTGTAGGTAAAAAAGTTTCACCCCAATCCTTTGAAACAAAAATTTTACCTGGATTTGATGTTCCAGTTAATAGCATCCTGCCTCCAGTCCAAACAAACCTTGGATTTGCTTGAGAAACCTCAACATCAGAGCCAGACCAAAAACCCCAATTATCAAAAATTTCAGATTTTTTCCATGAGGCTCCAAAATTAGTTGATTTATGTACACCTTTTTGACTTATTGCATAAAGAACATCTGGGTCTTGATAAGAAGTTGATAATCTTGTAATAAACGGACCAAATTCCCTCATTTCATTGGTTGGAACATAATACCATTCAGTCCCACCATCAAGAGTCCTAAAAAGATAATTATTTTGAGCTCCACCGATCATAGTGTCGGAATTATTCCAATGAGTTATAACCTCAAAACCATCACCGCCAATTTCAAATGAATAATCAGTTGAAGATGATGCTACTTCACTAGAAGGTGAAAGCCAAGTTCCATTATCTTGAAATCCACTTATATAACGATGAGATCCTTTTATTTTATCTGCTCCATATGCTTGAGAAGTATTATAACCAGAATTAGCAACTATAAAATCATCTTGAGCTTCCCCAGGAGAAGCACTAGATTTTGAAACAGCTACACCCCCATCATTACCATTTAATATTCTGAATTTACCACCACCATCTTTAATTACAGTTAAAAAATGATGATCTACATGAACATTTGTATTCAAAGAGTCAATTTCATTGTAACCATCTGTTAAGTGAGTAGTATTTTTATATAATAAATTTGTAATCTTAGACTTATAAATATCAACAGACCCTGTATAAAAGATACTATCGTTATATGGATGAACAGCAATAGTATTTGCATACCAACCAAATAATTGAAGATAATCTTCATTGGTACCATCCTGGTTAGCAGCTTCAGTCCATGTTGAGCCTCCATCAAATGAAACGAATACATGTGATTTTGATGAATTTCCTTCTAAGGCGGAATACAAAATATTAGCAGTATTATGAGATACAGCTATTTCAGCTCGATTAAATTGTCCTGATACAGAACTACTATATATAGGCAAGTCACTCCATGTTGTGCCGCCATCAACAGATTTTAAAGCATTACCCCCTCTTACAGCAGCATAAATTGTGTCAAAACTTGTTGGAGCTGCAATAACTTGTTGTAATCTCTTAGTACTTTTTTTTGCTTCAGTCCATGTTGAACCTCCATCTGTGGATTTAAAAATATATGAATATCCATCGGGTCCCATCGTAGTTGCAATAATAATATCTGCATTTGAAGGGTTAGCTATTACTCTACTTACTTGAAAAAATCTATCGTCAACTATACCAGATGTTTTTGGAGAAACATTTGACCAATTTAAACCTCCATTAGTAGATTTGAAAACACCACTGCCATCAATAGCATCTATATTTCCAACCCAACTTTCACCAGTACCAGCATAAAGTACAGAAGTATTAGCTGCAGACTGTGCTAAACTTGATATAGCAATGTTTTCTAAGTCTTGAGATAGTGAAGACCAAGATGTACCAGAATTAGAGGTTTTCCATACACCACCACCTACTGCAGCAGCATACCATGTATTTCCAGTATTATCAGCAGCATCTACAACAATCGCTCTTGTTCTTCCAGGAACATTATTTGGACCTCTTTCGGTAAAAGTTGCTGTTGATGCAGCAGAAGTACCAAAATTTGGATTATTGTTATCTCTTTGAACAATTGATGATCTTAAAAAAGATTTATTATATAGATTATTTTTCATCTTAATAAGTTCTTTTTCTTTATATCCTATTGGATAAAGATTATCATTTGATTCATTTCCTTTTTTTATAGATGAAAAGTAATTTTTGAACTTATCTGGACTGTCTTTTCTTTCTCTTTCTGAAACTTGAATCTTAATAGAATCACTATTAAAATAATTAATGGAAAAAAATAGAGATATTACAAGTAGTAAAACTATTAATAGTGTACTAAAAATGTTCTTCATATTCTGGAAATAAGAGTATAAATATAAGGATTTTTATATTTATTATTAAAAATTATTGTTTAACAACTTTTTTAATAACCTTTTTGTCATCCTTAACTAACTCTATTACGAAAATTCCATCGGATTTGTTTGATATATCTACTTCATATTCCACCTGACCAGATGAATTATCAATATTCCTCAGGTATTGAGATCTTCCAAAGATATCCAATACCCTCAGATCAACATTACCTTTCCAAGTATCATTAAATCTTATCTTAAAAATACCAGAACTTGGGTTAGGATAAATACTAATAGAACCATCAGATCCTTGATCTTCAATTCCCGTTACAGTATCATCATCTGTAATGGTAATGGTTACAGTTGTATCACTAGATAAAGTTGCATTGTTAACAGAATCAATTGATATTACTACGGTTTCATCATCTTCATCACCTGAATCCTGCACAGCAGTTACTGTTGCTGAACCAGTAGTTCCTGATGAAATTGTAATAGTTTTTGAACTTAGAGTATAATCAGCTGCTACAGCAGTGCCTCCAGCACCAAATTCTTTTAAAGTAACAACTACATCTCCTGAATTTGGAGCTTTATCTAAAGTTGCAGTAATTGTTGATACACCTGAATCTTCAGTGATAGAAGCGTTATCAACAGAAAGAGATACAACAGGTGGAGAATTAGCACCGTCATTATCTTTTACAGTAATTGTAACCTGTTGGGGGGTTTCTGATTCCTCACCATTTACAACAGATGAAATATCTACAATAATTGTTTCATCAGACTCTACATCATTATCATCAGTAGTTGTAATTATTATATTTCTAGACTTATTAGCAGAATCTAGTGTTACAAAACTTGGCCCTCCTAAAGTATATTCAGGCGCTGAAAGAGTACCAGTTACAGATATATTAACTGTTATTGGACCATTAGGTGAAACATCTTTTTCAGCGGTAATAGTTAGTTTTGCATCTTGCCCCTCAACAATGTTAACTGTATCAACTGATAAGGTAACTATATTTTCTTTTGGTTTCCAGTTAACAAGATACGGTACAGTAGCTGTCCAAATTCCTCTTCCATGAGTAGCAAGCACAATCTCTCCTTGATCTTTAATTTTCATGTCCCAAACTGTTACATGAGGGAAATTGGATGTTGCATAAGGTATAATATTCCAACTTACTCCCCGATCTGTGGTTTCAACAATTCCTATATTGGTTCCCACCCAAATATTGTCGGGATAATCTGGCATTACAACAAGACTATGAGTTTCTACATCTGGAAAACCAGCAGTTGAAGTACCTTCAGCAAAATTTGCAGGAAAACCAGTAATATCATTCCAGGTGGCTCCTAAATCTTTACTTTCTAATACTTTTGATTTTTTTGGTTTTGAAAATAAAATATAAACAGTAGAATCTTCCGTTGGATGAGAATAAATTCCTGAAATAGAAGAGCTAACTCCAGCAGGTTTTGTTATTGGATTAAAAGTTTTTCCCCAATCTTTGGAAAGAAATAAATTATTATCAGATGTTATTGCACCACCTGCCCAGACAAATCTTGGGTTTGCAATTGAAACTTCAACATCTCTACTATAATATTTGTTAGGTGAAGAATTTAAAATTTCAACAAGCTTAAATTTATCTCCACCAAAATCTTTTGACCTCCATATGCCACTGTCTTTATGTATAGCATAAACAACATCAGGGTCTTGATATGAAGTAGATAATCTTGTTACAAATGGAGCTGTAGTTTTACCATAAGTATTTTGTCCAATATAATTAAACCATAGGCCATTAGTCATTCTTGCTAATCCATTATATTGAGATCCTGTCATCATTGAATCTTTATTTTCCCAGTGAGTAATAACCTCAAAACCATCACCAGACCAAACTCTTGCATGAGGAGTAGTTTCTTTCGCTATAGAGTCTTTAGGAGACAAATATGTACCATTATCCTGAGTTCCTCCAAGATATTGTTTTCTGCCAACGACTTTATCTGCTCCATAAAATTGAGTAGATCTATAACCAACATCAGTAGGTAAATACGGAACATTAATAGTTGCCCATTTATATTTTGTAGCTATCCAGTCGCCCTCATTTACGCCAGGATCTGAAGAAGAATTTGAAATAGCCAAACCACCATCATTTCCTACTATAAGTCTAAACTTCCCACCTCCATCAGATACTGTTGTCATAGTATGTTGATCTGGATGAACATATCCATTTTTTTTGTTAATTCCATCTGATCCAACATCTTCATATACATCTGTCAAATGAACTGAATTTTTTGTGTTATCTGCTAGAACTGTAAACTTAAAAAGATTTATACCTCCTACATAAACTACATTATCATTTAATGGATTTAAGGCAATACAATTGTCATACCAACCTTGAGAAGCTAACCAAAAGTCAGATGAATATCTAGGATCACCTGAAGTTCCATTTTCTTGTATATGTGTCCATGAAGTGCCTCCATCTAGAGTTCTATAAAGATAAGAAGCATTATCACCATTAATTCCAGCATATACCTTGTTTTTATCTGTATGTGAAACAGCAATCTCATAACGAGCATAATCACCAG
>Ga0066836_10000022_pt1 | contig 60759 bp, 41 predicted proteins | sample ETNtaG_18_FD_71568 | JGI IMG/M metagenome (GOLD analysis project Ga0066836, IMG submission 71568) | Marine microbial and viral communities from oxygen minimum zone, Eastern Pacific Ocean - ETNP201302SV91 | ecosystem: Environmental > Aquatic > Marine > Oceanic | place: Pacific Ocean: Eastern... | reverse complement strand
CCTGATGAATCAACAGGAACAACGCTAACCCAGAACATCACATTAGGAGCAAGAGGGCTCCCATCAGAAAAACTCTCAAGAAGGATTGGAAGTTCTAAATCACGATCTAATACAATTGCGGGTGGTGTCTCACGATTTCCTATAGAACTAAAAGGAACGGTATCCACATATATCCAATACTCTGAGATATCAGATTCTTCGCTTTCTTGGAATGTTACGAATACTCCGTCGCCATCATCGGATGGACGATCAGAGAGTTGAGGGGGATCAATTCTTGCTGGTGGGAATATATCACCGCTATTATCAGTAGGAATAACCAAAACCATTTGATTTTGCATCTCTGTTAGGAAAACATTACCATGAATATCATGAGTTGTGATTGTGACATATAATGGAACTTCAGGAATTATGGTAGATGAGGACTGTTGAGAGATTGAGTTGCCATAGTGTGCCTTAGAAACTGTCATTTGTAGTTGGAATGCTCCACTTATTTGCTGCTGATTTATAGAAATAAGACCACACGATTCAGGAGATTCGGAACAATTATTCCAAGACTCAGTTAAGTTTTCTTGATAAAAGTCAGAAACCCATATTGTATAGAAAGCAAAATCTGTAGCCAAAGAACGATTCCAAGTTATATCAATAGCAGTTCCATCATCATCTGGATGATCAAAGGCGTTCAAACCAGATACTCTAGCAGGAGGTATTCCTGGGCCACCATTATTTGCTTGAGGAGTCACTTCGACTACTAAAACGTCATTCGGATTAGAATTGCCCCAGTCATCTGATGCTACGACTCCAATCCAGTAAGTTATGTCGTCAACAAAAAGTGCATCTCCAAATGAAGAGATGATTGTTGAATTTGTAGAACAATCTGAAACATAAGAAGAAACTGGCCAACCATCGACATTAGTTGGAGGTTGCCAACTACTAGCAGGTAATGCATAAATTGTATAGAATGTACAATCATCTTCCTCATTAGGAATCCAACTAACTTGTATCTGACCCCCTTCATCATCTAATACATCTATTGCGGTAGTTCCTTCAATTCTTGCTGGAGGTATCCCATCATCAAGCCCTCCTGCTGTAACGATTGGACCTATTATTGTAGCATTCAGTAAATCAGATTGCCCACTTTCATCCACACAAACTGCAGCAAACCAATAAGTTGAGCCGGGATTTAATTGGAGAACGGTATTATTGCCCGAAATTGAAGAAATGTCAAAGCCATTTGTTAATGCTAATGCATTAGTAATTTCTTGTTCAACAGCCCAAATTCTAGTTTTATCTGCATCAATCTCAGTACAAGCAGACCATTCTGCATATATTGTTCCCGCTGTTCCTCCAGAAACTGGATTGGCAACAAGCCAATCAGGAGGATTTGGAATCTCATCTATAGGGGTCGCATTTAATGGCCAAGTCATCGGTTCTCCAAGTGAACCATCTGGATACTCAGTAACAATAGCTGCTCGATATTTATTCCCATCAATTAGTGGAGACATTCTACCATTATGATCGGCTTCAATAATTGTAGCAGTTGTTTGGGACCAGAATGGAACTGAGATGTATCCTGCAAAGCCATCCAAATCCTGCTCACTGGGCTGCCATTCAGGCATATTAGTAGAATCCCACACATAAAGGCGGTAAGCATACCATGCTGCATCTTCAGAAGGCAACCAAGATGCTTCAAGAACTCCACCACCGTCATTATCCCTATTTGAAAAAGATGTCAAAATAGTAGGGACTTCGAGTCTCTCCCAGTCATATGTCAACCTCACACTAATTGTTCCATTCTGAGGTGATTGCATTTGTACATGTAATTCTACTGAAGTGGAACCGGGTCCAACATTAGATATGGCATTTTGGAAACCGGCTTCAATCGCTGGATTACGGTCAGCAAGATCCCATGAACCACTATAATTCAAGGAAACAGAACGTGCCCAAACAGGAGAACTAGCTATAGGACTAGAAAGAGTTAGAGCCCCATTATACATAGGCAGAATTCCGGGTAATGAAGACGAATTGTTAGGAATAGATAATGGATCTAAAGAGTTAACGAGAATTGATGGCATACCTGGATGACTGGTATCTGTAATATCCCACTGTTCTCCACCAAATATAGCAAACAACGGCTCTGCTCGTCTCTGATACTCTCGTGGGTATTCCTGACCACTTTGGGCGTTGAAATGATGTAATCCATCTTCGCCTACGACATATAATGAATTAGAATTAATATATCCGCTTGATAACCCAGATAATGACCCCGAGACTACAACAGAATGATCTTGGTTCACCTCTAATGCATCTAAACCTCCGGAACTGATAAGCACTAAATATTCTCCATTGGAAACCATATCATAAGGAGGCCAAGAAAGTAAGTTAGATGCGCTAGTTCCAGCTTCCATTTGCATCATTGTACCATTCCAGTGAACTAATGGAGAAATATCAGTAGCAACATGAACTCCCCAAGTATCTGCTTCTAGAGTCAGAACATTATTACTTGGAATCATATCGATTAAATAAGTTCCATTTTGCATATCGGTATCAATATCCCAAGCTGCAACTCCTGGACGTGTCGCGCCTTGACCATTATGAGAAATGAAAACTGAAGCATTATGATACTGTTCTATAGTAGAGTTGCCGACAGTAACCTGCCTAGTCACTGAATCTGCAAACATAAGTCCCGAAATACGATTGCCAATCAGACCATCAGAATAATCTAATGTATTTTGTATTGTGAAAGTCTCATCTTCGAGAATTGACAATCCAGATAAACCACCTGCTAATATAGTACCATTACCTTGTATTGGGTTATCTAGAACCATAAGATGTTCAACAATTGAAGAAGGAAGCCCATCGAAGGTTGTTATTGGATTCTCGAAACTCGTACTTGAGGTGTTATACAACCCAATTCCTCCATGAGTAGCAATTAAAACATGACTATCTAATTCCAAAAAGTCTCTAACTATATTACTCGGTAATCCAGCAATTAAACTACCTGCTCCCCAATTCTCTGTATTAATATCAAAAGCTTGGTATCCAGCAGAAGTTCCTGATTCTCCCATTAATCCGACGTACATAGTACCATCATCATCAATATACATTCCATCCATTTGTGAATGAAGAGCAGGGGATGTAGGAGATCTTGTACGTTGTATAAGATCGACTTTCCAAAGGCCATTTCCTGCTGTAGTCACCCATAATTTATCTTCATCAAGAGATATGTCATTAATTATATCAATCTCAAAATTATATCCAAACTCCCACCTTACAGTGCCGTTAGTTAGTTCCCCTTGTAGGATAGAAGAGGAATAATATGAATTCCGATCTTGACTCGACGTCACCCAAACATTAGTTTCATTATAGACAAAATTGTGAACTTGCCCACTTGTTAAACCTACTAATTCGTCATATCCACTTTCAATTAACCCAGTGGAATCTAATCTGTCGACTCTGTTTAATCCTGATGTTTGTCCCGAACGGCCTATAGCATATACAGGAGTAGTGCTCGAAGGTGCTCGGACAATTGAACAACCATCCATTCCAGGACTTAGAATTTGACCATTAATTGTTGAAGAGCCGGAAGTTACTATCCTAGAAATACCGCCAGTATTATCATATTGATGTGCAGTAAGAAGTACATTTCCGTCATGTAACATACCTCCAGGGAAAATCCTGTCTTCTGAGATTCCATCTGCTGCATTCGTAAGTGTAGATAAGAATTGGTCTGTATTGTAATCGTACCTAGCAAGACCTACTCCTTCTTCGTCAAATCCAGCATACATTATACGATTAGATTCGTCACATGCAAGAGCTCGTACATCATTATCTGCCAAACCATTTGATGTTAGCACAGAAGTTATCCACTCATCAGTTGTACCATCTGAATCGTGATCTGCCAGATCATAACGAGCAATCCCGCCTTGATTACCCCACCAATTAACTGCACCAATTGCTATGTGGACTATGTCGTCACAGACCTCAATATCTGCAGTATAACCATCGGGGATTCCAGTACTTCCAGTATCCCAAGTTGTCCAATTACCAGATGTGCCGTTTTTACGAATGATTTGCGAATTGGTTTGCCATCCACCGCCTGAATAGCTTCCCGCCCAAAGATCATCTCCAACAGTAATCATTGTGTATAATTCATCTTCTGCATCAGAAGGCAGCCCATCATTAACAACCCATGGATCTAGCCAAGTCTCATTATTGGGCTCCCAGCGAAGAATACCGTCCATACTAGCAAACAAATAATCATCTTGATATTCGACTATACCTCTAATTGGTCCAGGTATATCTGTCCATTCATTAAGGAGCGTCATAGTTTGTGCAGAAAAACGTCTCATGATATTGTCGCCATAAGCAATCCATAACTCACATGATGAAGCATTCATTGGGAAACATTCTCCAAGGAATTGAGCATTAACTCTCTCAACACTACTTATTGTAGAAAGAGGATCTTCCCATTCTTCGCTGGTCATATTCCAACGAGCAATTGTTCCATCGCCATCATTCCAATATTGTCGTGGCCTTATGCCAATCCAAAGTTCTTCAGATACTTGCCCAATACTATGGATCTTACCATCCCAACCAAGTTCTTGGCCTACATCAATTGTAGTCACACTAGAATTAGAAGACAAATTAATTCTAAATATTTGATCATTAGATTGTTGCCAAGAGTTAGATCTTTGAGTAGAATAATGCAATATATCATCAACAATTACAATATCTGCAGGTGCAGAATTTGAGAGTGTGGGGCCACCTGAATTGGAACCACGATTCCAAGCAATTAAGACAGTATTATTTACTACATCAATAAGAGTCAATCCAAAGTCTCCACCAGCCCAAATTGTATTTTCAATATGTCCTGGAATAAGAACGGTGACATCATCGTCATCAATAAATCCTTGATTACCATCCCAAGTCTGAAGCCATGTTTGATTATTAAGATCGTATCTACCTATACCTGTATTCTCAAAACCAATATACAGTATATCTCCAACTTTCACCATCTTAGCTCTCTGTGTGTCATCTCCTGCAGTCCATCTTTCTACTACATCTAGTCCTACGCCTCGATTTATCAGCGATGCACCTTCATTATGGCCGGCTAAGATTCGAGTAGAGTAATTATCTGAGAGCGGGCTACTAAGGGGTACTAATTCTATGGAAAAGGTCTCACTAAAACGTGCTGAGTTATTCATTGGAGAAATACATTCATCCCACTCGTAGATATTTCCTTGAATTATTGTCCAACCAGTCCAAGTACAAACCCCACGATTGGTGGCCGCAACTACCCCAGCAGCATCACTCTTGATATCATTGATTTTCCATGGATCATTATTGCCGCCTGGGACATCAGTTTCGAAATATTCCCAACTAGAACCGTCCCATCTAGCCATTGCTTGATTTGATGTCCCTCCAGAATTAGGAACTTCCATACCGACTATTAGACCACCATAGTAATCTAGATGAAGTGAGAGTACATCATTATCGGGTAAACCACTATTTCCATCAGAATCCCATATATCTATAATATCGCCAGAGTACCTATCAATCAATAAGATTCCAAATCCAGTCAGACCGAAGTAGATTGTGTCTCCATCAACTGCTATTGGAGCGGCCTCTAGGTTGTCTGCTCCAAGTGATTTCCAAGATGAAAGAATAGATAATTCTTGTAAATCAATCCTCATTACTCCTTCATTAGGAGTTGCGATATAAGCAACACCATACCTAGTAACAACATCGTTAATGAAATCGGAATCTAAACCATCTTGTTCAGTTATTACATCGGAAAGTGTCATTGAAGATGTATTTACAAAAGAAAGACCGGTTTCAAAATGGCCGACAACTAAAATTTCTGTGAAAGCATCATGAGAAAGTGCCTTGACTGCATTAGATGCAAGGCCTTGGACTGTCCCAATATATGACCCATCAGTATTATCCAACCTTAGAATACCTGAATTAATTGTACCAACCCAAATATATCCATCCGAATCTTGAATAAAGGATGTGATTTCAACAGGATTATTAACATAATCTGTGATATCGATGGGCATAAGCCATGTTTGTGTGCCTTCATCGAATCTATCTATTACTGTGCCACCTGATACCCAAATCTCACCATCTTCTCCATCATCAACATATATTACTTGATTCATGATATTGATTGAAGGGCTGCTAACCAATGTTTCTACGCCATCAATGGTTTCACCAACTAAACGACCCAATACACCCGAACCATCTCCAACCAATACTAACCCAGAATCAGGGCTTCTCGAGTGTCCAACATCCGGCCAAGAAATGATTACATTCCCATTATCTACCAAATTAAAAGCAGATAATTGTCTCTGAGAAGAAAAGAACAAAGCATTGGTATCATAATTATGGATAGTATTTCCAGCAAGTATGTATAACCATCCTTCGGTAAGGCCTAATCCAACTACTTGATTAGAAGATAGCCAATTACTTGTTGACCAAGTGGCCATCCATGAGCTTGAGGCGAGATTGCGACGATTGATTCCTGCGTTTTCAGTAGCTATTAGTAACTGATTGCCTACTAATTGAAGATCATTAATCATATCTGAGGACAAGAAATTGCCTGTATTCCATATAACATTCGTATTTACTGATACAGATGTTCCATTCGCGCTGCTTGAAGTAGAGAAACCTAAGAAATGGACTCCTTGATAGGTAGAAATGTATAGACTATCGCCATAAACTAATGCATCTGTAGGGGTTTTAATTGCACCACCTGGGCAGTAATAATAAGATTCCCAACTTCCTTCACTTGTATGATAAATCGTACATTCTGAAATCGCCCATATTGTACCGTAATCATCAATTGTAATTGCTGTTATAGGTGGAGAAACAACATCACCCTGACTTAAATCAAGAATATTTTCCATCAAAGAAGAATCTGAGAGGCTTCTTTGGAGTATGGAACCATTAGATGTACCAATTAACAAACGATTGTTTGCCTCATCTATTGCAAGACTTCTACCACGAACATCTTCCTCAATATCAACTATTATTGTAGATGTTTGATCGTCCAAGTGAAGTAAATCATCACCCAACAAGATGTACAGCCTTCCATCAACGGGATTAACCGCACTATCATATATTTCTATATCTAAAGAAGAGAAAGAAACTTTCGGCTCAGCAGGGCGAAGTGTTTCAATGACTATATCTGTAATTGAAATGCCTGTAGGAAGTTGCCAACTAGTGTCACTAACTGAATTGGGTTGTAACCATGTATCTAGAACACCATGAGAATCTACATCTGGTAGATTCTCGGAAAATGAATCTTGTATTCCGAATCCACCTAAATCAGTCCAATCAAGTATTGGTGTTTGAGTGTCCATCAATGTAATCTGAGGTTCATATGCCCATTCTCCAATTGAACCATTGACTTTTACCTCAAAAGTCATATTATCAATTAATGCTCCTGGTGCAAAATCAAGGAACAAATCTCCATAAGCATAAGTGCCATTAGAAGGATTAGCACCGTTTGCAGATAATTCAATCCATCCTGTATCATTACTTCCACTTGCACCCCAAGCACCAGGAACTGAATATCGAGAATCAATATCATCATCTAAATTTGAAGATGTGAATGCAGTCCATGGGAGAAAAATCATAAGAGCTACGAGTAAGATTGCCATACGTCTCTGCGAGCCAAAATTGGTACTATATGCAGAGGGCATGAACTAACCGCGTTGTTTTATACATTATCAAAGAATGGGGTCAATGTGCTTTTTATGCTCCCTTCACCGTAGGTGATATTCAGTATTTGGTATTCTGAAAAAAGAATGAACAGGGGGCTGATAATATAAATCGTCTATTTCGGATAGCATCATAGGTAAGTGGTATGCCCGATAAACACAGGGGATGTAATCTTGACAGATAAGCAACTTCGAAAAGATGCGTTAGATTATCATGCTTCTAAGCCCGCTGGTAAAATTACAGTAATGCCAACTAAACCTCATGGAACACAGAGAGATTTATCTCTAGCTTACTCACCGGGTGTTGCATATCCATGTAAAGAAATAGAGAAGGATCCGGATGCAGCATTTAACTACACTTCTAAAGGTAATCTAGTTGCAGTCATAAGCAATGGAACCGCCGTACTGGGGCTTGGTAACATCGGAGCACTAGCAGGAAAACCTGTTATGGAAGGGAAGGGGCTGTTATTCAAGGCGTTTGCAGATATTGATGTGTTCGATATTGAAATTGATAGGACAGATGTAGATGAATTTGTAGAAGCTGTGAAAGCAATTTCGCCAACCTTTGGTGGCATAAATTTAGAAGATATAAAAGCCCCAGAATGTTTCGAAATAGAAGAGAGATTGATTAAAGAATTGGACATTCCAGTAATGCATGATGATCAACATGGAACAGCAATAATTTCTGGTGCTGCTTTATTGAATGGTTTAGAAGTGGTAGAAAAGAATATTTCAGATGTTAAGATTGTAGTGTCTGGAGCTGGTGCATCTGCAATTTCTTGTGCACGACATTATATTAGATTAGGAGTAAAGGCTGAAAACTTGTTAATGGTTGATTCTAAAGGTATTTTGACGAAAAAACGTTCCAAAAATGGAGAATTGAATAAATACAAAGATGAATTTGCTAGAGATGTCAAAGAAGGAGGACTCAAAGAAGCAATGATTGATTCCGATGTCTTTCTGGGACTATCAAAAGGAGGCATTGTTAACAAGAAAATGGTTAAATCAATGTCTCCACGTCCATTGATTTTTGCCCTAGCAAATCCTGATCCTGAAATATTACCTGATGACGTGTACAAAGTCAGAGAAGATGCCATTGTTGCTACAGGTAGATCTGACTATCCTAATCAAATAAACAATGTTTTAGGATTCCCATATATATTTCGCGGAGCATTAGATGTTAGAGCAACAGAAATTACTGAAAATATGAAAATGGCAGCTACACACGCCATAGCTGCATTGGCCAAAGAACCTGTACCAGACGATGTTGCGGCTGCTTATGACGGTGAAACGATTCAATTCGGTGCAGAATATATCATACCGAAACCATTCGATGCTAGAGTTCTGATTTGGGAAGCAAGTGCGGTTGCTCAAGCAGCTGTTGATGAAGGGATTACTAAATACACTAAGAAAAATTTCGACATAGAAAAATACCGTGAAGAATTGGAAGCAAGATTAGGATTAACTCGTTCTATAATGCGTCGAGTAATCAATAGAGCGCGTAGAGACAAAAAGAGAATTGTATTCGCGGAAGGAGAGCATCCAACAATAATAAAGGCGGCTGCGCAATGTATTTCTGAAAGCATCTGTGAACCTATTTTACTTGGACATACTAAAAGAATAAATGCAGTAAAAGAAGAATTAGGATTGGAATTTGAGTGTGAAACTATAGATGTAAGATACGATCCGAGAAGAAGAGGCATTTACGCAAAAGAATTCCATAAATTAAGAGGAAGGAAGGGGTTAACTATGGAAGATTCAGTTAGATTTCTGAAGATGACAACGTATTTTGGACCTATGATGGTTCACATGGGAGATGCTGATGGATATTTAGGAGGTATTTCACATAACTATCCAGATATTGTAAAACCATGTCTCCAAACAATTGGGCCTGCGTCCGATACTCATAGAATTGTTGGCATGTATATGATGACAGTTAATGGACAGTTAATGTTTATTGGAGATGCGACAATAAATATCTATCCAGATCCTAGGACATTGGCGGAAATTGCGGTTCAAACATCAAAAGTTGCTAGAAGATTTGGCGTGAAACCGAAAGTTGCAATGCTATCATTTTCAAACTTTGGAACTAGTGGAGAAATGAGAACTGACAGAATAGAAGAAGCAATAGAAATTGCTAGAGATTTAGAACCCGGAATAGTAATTGATGGCCCCATGCAAGCAGATACCGCATTAATTCGAGAAATACAAGAAAATTATCCCTTCATGGAGTTTGATGGCCCAGCTAACGTCTTAATTTGTCCAAATTTGGCTTCTGCTAATATTGCATATAAATTACTACAAAGAGTAGCAGGGGCAGAAATGACTGGCCCGATTCTAGAAGGACTTGCAAAGCCAGCACACGTACTTCAAAGAGATGATAGTGTTAGAGAAGTGGTTCATATGGCTGCAATATGCTCAGTAGACGCACAAAGACATGCAACACAAAAACTCTGAAAACTGTTACACCTAATCTAAGACTTTAGGAGATGCAGATAATACATCTGCAGAACAACCATTAGAATATTGTTCAAAATTTTCAATAAACATCTGAGCCAGTAAGTTTGCTACATTATCAAATCTTACTTTATCAGGCCAAGTTTCTCTTGGTTGAAGTATCTCATCAGGAACACCTTCACAAGAGGTAGGGATATGGAAGCCAAACCTTTCATCCTCAACAAATATTACATCGTCCAAGGAACCATTTAATGCAGCATTAAGAAGAGAACGGGTCCATTTAATCCTGATTCTGCTGGATTCACCATAACCTCCTGCAACCCAACCTGTATTAATTAGCCAACAATTTGCATTATGGTCTCTGATCTTATCAGAAAGCAAATTAGCATAAATACTTGGATGCCTCGGCATAAATGGAGCACCAAAACATGTTGAGAATGTGGCTTGAGGTTCAGTGATTCCTATTTCTGTTCCTGCAACCTTAGCAGTATATCCTGAAATAAAGTGGTATGCTGCTTGTTCAGGGGTTAATCGAGAAAGCGGAGGAAGAACTCCGAAAGCATCACAGGTCAAGAAAACAACATCTTTTGGGTGACCGGCCATAGAATCAGGAGTACGATTCTCAATCGATTCTATAGGATAAGAACCACGAGTGTTTTGAGTAAGTGTACTATCTTCAAAATTAGGCACTCCATTGGCATCTAGTATCACATTTTCTAAGACTGAACCGGGCATTCTTGTTGTAGCAAATATTGCAGGCTCATCTTCCTTGGAAAGACCTATGAGTTTAGCATAACATCCTCCCTCAAAATTAAACACCCCATCATCAGACCAACCGTGTTCATCATCTCCAATTAATGCGCGACCAGGGTCTGCTGAGAGAGTGGTTTTTCCTGTTCCTGAAAGACCGAAAAATAATGCTGAATGATTATAATCAGTATTTGCAGAACAATGCATAGGAAGTAATCCTTTAGCTGGTAATATGTGATTCATTATGGTGAATATTGCCTTTTTAATTTCGCCCGCATAATGAGTTCCTCCAATAATGACAAGGCCTCTGTCTAAAGCCAAAATTACAAACACACCAGAATTAACGCCATCTTCTTTAGGACTAGCTCGAAGTTCAGGGGCATGAAGAATAGTGTATTCTGGAACGTGATTAACCAAAGCACTAGGTTCACTTCTTACAAACATATTATGGAAAAAAGAAGCGTGCCATGCCTTCTCGGTTATCAAACGAACAGGCATAGAATATTTCTTGTCAGCTCCACAGTGGGCATCTTTTACAAATAATACATCTTTACTATCAAGGTGATCCTGTACTTTAGCAAGTAATTTGTCAAATACTTCTGATGTTGTTGATTTATTCACTTCACCCCACCAAACATCATCTGCTAAACCAGATTCTTCAACTATGAATCTATCATTAGGCGAACGGCCAGTTCTATCGCCAGTAGTTGCTAACAATACTCCATGAGTTGTGAGCGATGCTTCTCCTCTTTCTACTGCCATCTTGTGCAGGTCTTCCCAACCCAAATTCCAGTGTACTGCTCCGCTGGGATTAAGACCGTGGGTAGCTAAAGGTGTTGCAAATTCGGAAGATGAGGTGCCCTTCGACGACGTCTCCATGTACACGGACAATGTCAATCGCCTTTCAATGATTACGGAGAGATATTACTAAAATTATCTGATTCTCAATTATTGTTGCTGGGGATGAAATTATGTCATAAACACCTGTCAGAGAGACTGTGAGTGACAACGACTCGAGCGATGACATCATTCGTCAGAGGGAATTTAAGATTAGTGATTCTATAGAACTAGAAGATATTATTCTTCAAGAAGAGGTTACTGAGAAGACTGTAATATCAAAGGATGAGGTAACTGATGAAGCTCTAGGAGATATATTCGATCCCTTTGCTCAGATAGACGAAAACTCACCAGGAAATGTGAGAACAGACGGAACCGTGGGGAACGCCCCAGAAGCGGATATTGTGACAGATTTGGCTCAAGAAGGAGAAAGGAAAGTAAATTGGATATTGATGGCTTCAATGATTCTAATATTCTCTGCTGTGAGTATTGTAGCAGGTATTGCATTAGATCCAATGTTAGCAACCATTTTATTGATAATGCTGGCATTATTTGGATTTTATTTAGGAGAATTATGGATTCCTAAGGAAAATTTACACTTACTAGGAATAACATGGATAATAATTTCCATGAAGGTGCTCTATGGATTATCTATAGAATTACAAAGATGGGATATAATCTCATTAGATATCCTAGGTCTATTATTACTAACTCTTGTAAGCCTGAATGTATATCTTGCCCACAGACATAATTCTGATGCAATAGCAGCCCAGTCAACTCTTATTTTGTTAGCAATAGGTTCAGCAGCAGGTTATAGTTTTGGAGAATTAGGAATAGGAATTATGATTCTAACAGCAACTATCTTAGTCCATAGTTTAGCTATATACAGAGAATCTGGAAATCTTGCAGCTCTGGGAATCGCTTCCACTAATTTATGGGTTGGAATGCATGCCTTGAGTAATGGTTTTAATATAGATTCGTTAACTATCCTACCATTAGAAACACCGTTACTTCTGTTTGTATTAATCATATTAATAACCGGAATAAATGCTAGTATGGCAGCAAGGTTTGCTAAAGATGAAAATTGGTTTTCAAAGGCGTTCAAGGCATTAGGACTTGGAAAACCAGGATTGTGGGGCGTTTCTATATCTTTAGGGATGATAGGAGCGCTAATGGCTGTAGGTGCAAATCGGCAAGATTTGGGATATGCTATAGGTTTAATATCAGTACTAGCATCCTCATTTGGAGGGTCTTATTTAGTTGTTAGAGGTGTAAAAACACGCAGAGTTGTAGAGCCTTTACTAATTTCTGGAATATTACTTACTATCTTCCTAATAGTTAATGAATCTTGGGAGATTTTACCATTTGATTCCTATGAAATATTTGCAACTATTGGAATGTTTATCACTGGTTTTGTATTGCTCAGAGATCAAAATTCTGTCACAGATAGGGTTCTATGGACCGGTTCAATTGCCATTCTAATATTGCTTGTGATAATGATACCGGCTGAATCCTCAGAAAAATTATGTATATTTAATTGTGAAAGTGGAGATGGAGGTGTTTTACTATTATCTGCATTATTATTAATACACATTGGAACTACAATATTGGCCATAAAAAGAGAGTCCCCCGCGTTAGCAGGTGTAACTGTGATTTTGCCGTGGTCATGGGTTTTTACAGAAGAAATAATTGAAGAAGCGATAAGAACACTTATTGTAGCAAATAATGGGAATGATCCGGGCGCTATTGTTCAAATAGAGCCTATTCCTCTATTTGGATACTTTGCAATTTCCTCTTTATTAATGGCAATCGTTAATATTAAATTAGGAAAAAATGGAGTAAATCTAGCATCGAAGTTTCTAGGATTAACTGAAGTCTCGGCTTCAATCAGAGATTCAGGAACTTTACAACTCTGGAGTATTGGGCTGTGGTTACCAATTGCCACAATTATCTTTATGACTAGATTTGGAGGTTTTACAGCTCCAACACTCTTAGTGATTTTTGCCATGATTACAACAATACATGTGATTTCAGAATTGACTGGTAAAAGAATTGGAGACTCATCAAGTATGCTAGGATTCATTGCTGCAGGATTACTAATATTACAATGGCAATATGGTCTTGAAGAGGTTTTAATGTTGATTTACTGTATTACCACTCTAACTCTACTCATTCAAAATGATGGCGAGAAAGAAACGATTTATTCAGTAACTATGATACTGATGGCGGTTCCTATGTTAATTCATCTAGTTTCCAGGAATCCAACCGAACTAAGTGGAGCAAATGATATACCCAGTATTGGAATTGCTAAGATTTCCTTATTTTGTACAACAACATTGGTACTCGCTTATTTATCAAAATCTCAAAAGATGGAAAAACTATTGAGTCCGGCATTGGCAAGCTTGTGGTTACTAACAATAAATATTGCTTTAGTCCACAAAGAAGGAGAATTGTATGAAATGTTATTTTCATTGGCAATATTTGCTGGAAGTACTATCTGGTTAGTAGGTAATGGAGAAGTAAGAAGAGAACTGAAAAGTATTACAAAGAGAGATTCTCTCAAGGAATTAGCGAATAAAGAAATGAATAATAATCAATCATCAGAATTGGGAGTTGCTGGATTTAATCCGCAATTGTTAGAAATGAAAAACAAAAGAAAGAAAAAGAGAGAGATGGAACAAACGGATGATATTGAGAAATTATATCTAACCGATGCTACGCACAAACCAGTAATTGTCTTACTAGTTCTTGGATTAGTGATTGCGTCATCAGCAATCATTAACTTCGTAGGAGGACCCAATCACCTAGTTCTACTAAGTACTGGAATTTTTATCTCAATATTAGTATTAGTTGCAAGAGAACGTACAAAGGGTCTTGAATTAGAATTGCCACATTTCTTAGGTATGGAAATACCAATCGCCATCTCAATTGGGGGGCTGATATTAATACAAATTTCAGGGCACCTCGCAGCTGGTAGTAGTAACAAAGAACTGTTTGATATGGCAATAATGACCTTGCTTGTAATGTTCCTATGTATAGCCTCATTAATAAATCAGAAAAATCTCCTAGATAGGATACTAATTGCGATTGATTGGTTTGTTGTACCAATATTCATAGGTCGTTTTATTGGAACTATTTTGTACGAATCTTTACCTGCGCCCTTCACAGTTAATCCAACAAAAGGGGATATGTTAGAGTGGATTGTTCCTTGGTCTATGTTAGAAGTAATACTATTATTATCAATAATAATTATTTCATGGATAGAAATACAAAGAAAGAAAAGAGGTAGAGAACCGACAACAAATAATTCATTAAGAGCATGTGCAATAGTTTTCATCTCAACCGGACCGGCTGGAATACTAGCAGTAATACTAGTAATATATCATACAATAAAGAATAAACAGACTACTGAATTTGGACTGATTATACCTGTAGGATTATTATCAATAGTTTCATTCACTAATTGGGTACAAGTGCTAGAAGGAACTGTCGATGATCTCACATTAATAGTAGGAATAGTGTTGTTAATATTGTGTGGACTGACCGTTCCGTTGAAGAAAGATAAATGGACTATGACATTAGCAACAGATTCACACTTACTTTTGTACTCGGGACTATTGTTAACTGGAAAATTCACAACTATTTATCTTCCTATCATTCTAATAAGTCTGTCAACAATTATCTGGATAGTAGGAATCTTACAACTTCGAAGGATGCTACGAATCTGGGGTTTATTCGACCTCATAATAGCCATACTGGCATCTCTAATGATATTAGGATCGCAAATGCTTGAACCAATGACATTATTGATTTCATTAATTGTTTTAGCAACAGAATTAGGAATAGTTGCTTGGCTTGGGCTTTCTAATGAAGATGAAATTGTAAAAGATTGAAGAGAAATGGACTAGAAACGTTGCACTAAGACCAGTTTTACTAGATAATATGGAAAAAACTGTTACTAACGAGATATGCTAACCTTGATGGGGGTTGGGCTCGACAAAGTACTGTGACGAGGTCTTGGATAGCCGATACATCGGAGGAAATTGAGCACCCTCCAATACCTATCGGACTAAATGAAATGACTGTCCCAAGGGCTATGATTATACTATCATTTGCTACTGTAATGATGTTGATAATCTCCTCCTTATGGCTAGTTGTTGGAGCTTTAGCATTCCAAGAAGATTTGGAAAAACTATTCCCAAATGAAGGAGCTACAGAAGCGGACTTGAAGAAAGAAGGAAGATGGGCATGGGAAATTGATTTACTGTTCGATACTTGTGAATCAAGATTAGGAGATTGGGACTGGCCTGAATCATTAGCAGATCAAGATGAATACTTCCTATATCCTGGAGAATTAAGATGTGACTGGGAACATCAGGGAGAAGGAGATAGAGCCAGTGTTGTAGTCTATAATAGAGGAAATACTACTATTGATTTAATTTTAGAAATTATAGGTGGTGGTGTAGAATTTACTAATGAAGGAAGTTCAAATCTATTATTGAATGGATTAGAAGGAAATAGCACTGAGATAATAGAAATATCACTAACTGAAGACATTGCAGAAAAAGATCTCACTATTACTGCTACACATGTTGAATTCAATCCTGCATCGATGATTAATCTAGATGTACATTTATTTAAAGGAACTGAAGAAAGGTCAGTGCACATAACTGATGGAGATAATATTGAAGTCCATTACATACTATGGGATGCAGATACTAATCAACAATTAGATGAAGGAGATTTACCCGTGACTGGGGGTGATGATTCAAGATATATCAAAGGATTTGGTTGGGCTGTAATCGGCCTCGATATTGCAGATGATAGAGGATGGATAACAGATACAGGAACAACACACACCGTATTACTACCTCCACCTATAGCTTATGGAAACAGCGAAGGACATGAATTAGAAAATACGTGGTTACGATTTGAAGTGAAAATCGATAGAGCTTTGATATAATAAGGAGATGATGATTTGTCTGAAGATAACAAACATACTGCGTTAACACCTTCAAAGAAGATGGTGGATGAAGCAAAAAAGCGTAATGATGCAAAGGCTGCAAGAAAAGGAGAACCCGCACTACATATGACTGATGATATGAGAAGATTGTCAACTCCTTGGTCTATATCAGTTGCAAGAGCAAGGGAAATCGAAACTTCTAATTTACCCGCAGGAGTGATTTTAGATGCTGCTGCAGGATCAGGAGCACAATTAATCGCATTAGCAAATGAATTGAAAAGGCCTGCTGTAGGAATTGAGTTAGATGGGAATATCGCTGTTTTGTGTGCAGCAAATATGAATATTGCATCAGACCGTGATGAAATACAAGAAACACTAGATAGAGTAATTATTGGAGATGGTAGCGATGCTGAAGGAGCAATTACTGCTTACTGGAATAGTCTAAGAAAAGCAGGAACAAGAGCCCATCCTCCTATTGCAATGCTACATTTAGATTCAGCAAGACCAAGAGATGCTCAGAACCACCACATTGATGAAATGAAACCATCATTGGGATCTGTGCTCAATTCATGGAATGAATATCTACAAACTGGACCAAGAGGACAGGCTATTTTACTAGACTTATCTCCACGACTTGGGGATGAACAAAAATCAATGGTGGAAGCAATTGTTGAAACTGTATTTCCTGGTATTCCGAGGACATGGGAATGGTTAAGCCAAGGAGGTGGAAGAGTAGATCGTCTATCACTTTGGGTTGGTTCAATTGCTTCAAAAGAAGAACGCAGATGCATAAGAATGGGGTCAAAAAATATCATATCAAGAATCGAAGGAAGGAAAGAAAATTCTAAGATTGAAAGTCTAAACAAACCTCCACCATTTGGGGCATTTATTTCAATAATAGATCCTGCTTTAATAGAAAGTGGTTTACAAGAAAAATGGTTAACTAAGGCTCTAAAATCAAACACAGGACACTCTTGGCTACGACTTGAGGGGAGAAGACCATTACTAATACACACCGATCCTCTAAATGATGATGAGGAGGTAGGTGGATTCGTAGTTAGTACTGGAGAAATTGTGCAACATAGACTAACTCCTCCAGAATTGCATACAATTGATCAAGTAGCAAGTGCCGCTAGTAGGAATGAAATTGGAAAAATAACTCTTAGGTGTTCTTTAGATCCTGAAATACATCCAACATTACAACGTCGTTTAGATAAGGCACTTCGCGATGTAGAAGGAGCAAGATCTTTCATGGTAGATGTAAATTTATCACGAGGTACGGGTAGCCATAAGATATACATTATCTGTAAAGAATCTTGATAATTCTGAGAAATAACTCATTCTAAGACGAGCGGGTGGGTTGAAATAGGGTTGGTAAGTCGCGGGGATGCCGTAAAGGCCACTGGAAACAGTGAACACGGGGGAACCGTACAATGAGTAAAGAAAAACAAGAGATTGGAGACGACTTCTCCTATATTATCAGAATGGCTGACAGCGACATAGATGGACTGAAACCAATAGCAATTGGGCTAGCATCGGTTAAAGGCATAGGAGTGCGGACATCTCAACAACTTTGTAGACTAGCAAAAATAGATGGGACAAAACTTGGAGGTCATCTAGATGATGATGAACAAAACAGGCTCAGAGAAACAATCGATGGTTATGCAACCAATGTACCATGGTGGTTAGTCAATAGACAAAGAGACCTAGAATCAAACGAAGATGCTCATCTTGTTGCAATGGATGTTAAAATGACTCGAGATGATGATATTTCTCGTTTAGCAGGTATGAAAACATATCGCGGTCTAAGGCATAGAAGTGGTCACAAAGTTCGTGGACAAAGACTACGTAGTAACGGAAGAAGTGGGACTGCACTTGGTGTGCAGAGGAAGAAGTGAGGTGATCGTATGGGAGATCCAAAATTTGCAAGATCAAAGACGCAGACGCCTACGCACCCTTGGAAGCAAGCACGTATTGATGAAGAGCACGCTCTGAAAGAAAAATATGGTCTAAAGAAAGTAGGCGGCATGAGAGAGATTTGGAGAGAAAAATCATCTCTACGTCGACATCGAAATCAAGCAATGAAACTAATCGGGAGAGTAGACACAACGGAAGGGCATTTCGCCAGAGAAGAGAAAGATCTGATACATTCATTATGTAGACAAGGATTACTTGTTGAAGGTGCTGGTATCGACGACGTTCTTCAAATAAATGTTGAACATATGCTTTCAAGAAGGTTGCAATCGGTAGTTTACTACAGAGGTTTAGCACCATCTATGCGTGCTGCTAGGAATATGATTGTGCATGGTCACATATCCATAGGTGAACAACGCATGACAGTACCAGGATACCATATCAAGAAAGAAGAAGAAGAAGAATTACACTATTCTTCTAACTCAGTATACAATAATCCTGACCATCCATTCCGAGTAGAAATGGAGAAATTAAGACTTACAATGGTTAACGATGAGGAGCCAGAAGAAGTCGGAGCTCCTAAAGAAGCCACAGAGAACTTTGTGGAACAAATCAAAAAGGATGTAGAAAGTGCTCCAAAAATTGAGGAAACCATACCAGAGGAGGGTAACTGATGGGACATAAAGCAATTCTACATATCTACAGTACAAGTAATAATGTACTAATCACTGCTACTGACCTAACAGGGGCTGAAACGATTTGCAAAGTCTCCGGTGGAATGGTAACTAAAGGAGGAAGTGATTCTGGTGGTCAATTCGCTTCCACTCGTGCTGCAGAAAGAATCGCGGAAATGCTGGCTGAGAAGGAATTCGACCAAGTTATAGTAAAATATCGAGGTGCTGGAGGAAATAAGAACCACAATGCACCTGGTGCAACTTCTGCTATACGTGCTCTAACTAGGGCTGGTGTTCAAATAACAAGAATCGAAGACGTCACTCCAATCCCTACAGATGGGACGAAAGCAAAGGGCGGACGTCGTGGAAGAAGAGTGTGAGGTGTGAAAAATGGTAAAAGTTAAAATTATTGAAGAAACCGATGATAGGATAAAAGTCCTATTATCTAATACAGATAGAGCCTTGGTGAATTCTATTAGGAGAGCATTGATCTCCGATACTCCAAAAATGGCTATAGAAACCGTGCGTTTTGAAATGGGAACTATTGAACAAGAAGATACTGTGTGGGAAACCACTGGTCCACTTCCTGATGAAATGATTGCACAAAGATTGGCAATGATTCCAATACCAACTCGTCATGAAGAATTTCATTTCCAACACGAATGTCCTAATTGCTCAGAACTTGTAGAAGAAGATCGTGGATGCCCCATGTGCACTATGATTTACACCTGTAAAGCATTTGGAAGTGAAGAAGGAACCATGGTTACTGCAAGAGATCTAAACTATCTTGGAGATGCAACTTTGGAAATTCCTGAACTATACAAAACAATACCAATCACAAAACTTTTCCGTGGACAAATGATTGAATTTTATGCAACTGCGATTATGGGAAGAGGTAGAGATCACGCAAAATGGTCACCTGCTTGTGGCGTTACTTTCGAACCGAAACACATTGGTGTGATAAATAATAAATCGAAATCAAAAATTCTATGGGACTTAAAATTAGGAATTACAGCAAAGGACTTCACTGATGGAAAGTTAGACGATTACAACAAAGTTCAGGAATTGAAGAAACAACTACACCATGTAGGTGAAGGAACAGAAGAATCTAGAAACTTCAAAGACGCAATTACTGTTGAGGAAGTGCCTGGAGAATTTATCTTAAGTTTTGAAACTGATGGTTCAATGACTCCAAGAATTGCCTTTGATATGGCAGTAAAAGAGTTAGCTGGAAGATTCAATACAATTGAAGAAGATTCTAATGCAGTATTCTAGTTCAATTGAAGACTTTTTATTCATCTTCGTATAGGATATGTCGGCATGACCGTTTTACTGGGACGAGGGGAATGTGGTTCGCATGTTACCCTTATTTTCACAGTAAATGATGAGGCGGCCGATTTCAATGAACAAGGAAGTCTAGGTGCTGGACTGTGTTTGAACCATGGTGTAGAGATAATTGCAAGAGGGACAGATGGAGATTTTGAGATTAATGTTAAGTTTCTTCAGGGTAATGGAGATCTAGAATTATACAAGCTAGTTGCTGAATTGTTATCTAAAGATATACAAGGTATTAATGAACATAAGTGGGACTTAGCAGTAAAATTAAAACTACCAATATCTCAAGGATTTGGGATGTCAGCAGCAGGAGCTATTGCTACTTCTTTGGCTATGCAAAGAGCAATGGGGGAACCTCATGAAGAAAGTTTGAGACGTGCCTTTTCTATTGCACATAGGGTTGAAAGACACAGATCAACAGGATTAGGAGATGTTACTGCTTTAGCAGCAGGAGGCGTGGAAAGGAGAATTGCTCCAGGCTCACCTTTTAGCGGGAATTTATTGACAAAAGGGCCAGGAATCTCAGAAGGATGGACCGAAGAAATAGAAGTATTACTGGCTTGGAAAGAAGATTCTGGAAAACATACTTCCTCATATATAGATAATCCTAACTGGAAAGAATCAATCAGTAAAGCAGGTATGAAACAAATGAATTGTTTAATTGAGGGTTTATGGGACAAAACACGCTGGGATGATTTACTGGAAAGTTCTGAGATTTTTGCCAAAGAAAGTGGATTACTCTTAGATTCAAAAAGATCAGAATTACTAGAACTGTCTAGTAATATTATCAACTCTTTGGAACTAGAATACAAACCACTATTATGTATGTTAGGAAAAAGTATAGTTATTGTTCCCAAAAACATAAATGAGAAAAAAGACCTCTCAAATTTAAATGAAGAACTGCATAAAGCAGGATTTAAAACTCAAAAAACAATAGTCGGAAGACTATTCTGATTTATTTTTCATACGTTCATGAAACGTTGCTAAGGGCTCTAAATCTAAAGGACTAGAATCAAGTAATATAGCTCCTTTCAATTTTAAAGTTTCACAAAAACCATGCCTATACACAATAGCACCTTGGCCATATTCATTGACATATCGGTCAACTTGTTTTTGTGTTTTCTTTCTAGGAAATCTTAAATCCGCTCCAAAAAAGTGTTTTGCATCAATCCATGCACAGGGAACACCATTAATTCTAACATCATCTAATAACAATAAATCAGGAGTTATAATCGCACGTCCTTCTGATTTCTTTTGTTCAATAAGTAAATCTTCTTGCCTACGAAATCTAACGCCAAGGGAAGTAAAGTACTGGCATAATATATCTTCAAAAACCTCAGCAGCATTCTGTGTCTCAGATTGATTTACAGAACTGACACGGTCGGCGGATTCGGCTAAATCAAATTGCTCCCTGTCTCTCTCACTCATTTTACTAGGACTCTTGAGAGTTTCCTTAATTTTATTTTTTGACCAACCGCGGCCAGTTAATATTGCTCGGAATACATTCACAGGAGGCGCATCAAATCTTTTAGAAAGGGAAAGAACATTTTCTCCACTATCATATCTTCTTTTCAGTTCATTTGCACGACTCATTAATCTACCATGTGAATAAACACTTTTTTCTTGATTAAGTGCACTACGTAGCGATAATGATTGTTCGAGTGTTATGTCTAAATTTTCAATCTTTTTTGCTATCTGCTGAACCTTCTCATCTGGAAGAAAACCAAATTCACCGGGAGAACAAACCAATGGACTCGCTTTAATCTGTACTGATTTTTTAACCGCATTTAATTTCCATTTAATTTTGACAACTTTTGCAGGAGGGTCTATATCTTGAGAGAAACCCATAGGAGCAGGTTCTACAGAAAATCTCGATAACGCTCGCTGTATTGCATCATCGTCGACACCATGGTTAGTCACTAAAGTATTTTTTTTAGCACTATTACGGCGTCGACGAGGGCGGCGTTTCCTCCTCTTATTACTGTCATCTTGTTCTGTCAACGACTCACCGAAGAGAAAGAGCCCCATGAACCCACCGTGTGAAGGATATACAGAAATACGAGAGCCATTAGATGAAAGCAATACCTGGATCCAAGGGCGAAGCGACTCTGGCTTTACCAGCTATATCGTCTCCATCACCAACCATGTAAGCAACTACTGAATCAACTGACAATGCAGTTGCAATAAATTCAGAATTATTATTTATCAATTCAGTTTCATCAAATTGAGAAGAAAGTAGAGATATATCGCCCTCAGACCAAGTATATATTTTACCTCTAGTCTTTTTACTTCCTTGTATCAATGACTGCCAGGTCTTGAATATCTCTCCTCGTAACTTCTCATCACTAAATATTTCTAATGATTTAAGATAATCTAGGCCATTATTCTTGAAGTCAAAGTTCTGACTATTTAGAGCAATGGCTTCAACTGCTAAATTCTTTTTCCAATTGGCAGCGGTTTGAATTATACAACTAGAAAGTGGACTTTCAGAATGTCTTTGGGCGAGACCCTTGATGTTCCTAGAACTGTCTATTAAATTCCGAAGATAATTCTCTTTAGCAAGATGAATAATATCCTCATCGGTTAGATTTAAGGCATCGATTACGAATTCGCTAACCATTCCTTCCCCACCAATTTTTGACCAAAATTCTTCGGCAATATGAGGGGTGGCGGGAGCAAGTATTGGGATCCAATGAGAAAAGAATATCTGGGCAGTATTGGCATCAGAACCGCCTCTACGAAGATACCAATGCCAATCAGAAAGCATTTCAAAATGGCTTATCATGACTCCTTCGCGTAAACTTACATTCTCCATGGCAACTTTCCAGCGAGAATGATTAAGTCTCATTCTAGCTAGTAACCAGTTATCAATTGGGCTAGAGTTTTCAACTAAATTATTAGCGGACTCAAAAGCCTCGATTATAGAATTCATTTGTTTAGAATTTGAAACTATAGCGTTATCTGACCAATCCATTCCAGCTTCTGGATTTGCACCAAACAGAATAAACAAACGAACGGTATCTGCACCATATTTCTCAACCATCATTCCTGGACTAACCGTATTTCCTAGTGACTTACTCATCTTAGCCTGTCGAGTTGTCAAAGAAGAGCTGCAAGATGGACATATCCCTCCGAAATTATCAATATGATATTCAGTATTACATTCGATACAAAATGGCGCTGGAGCATTAAGCATTCCTTGACATACTAACTGACCAAATGGTTCCCCAACTGTATTCATTCCAAGATCTCGGGTTGCTTTAGTGAAGAATCTAGCATAAAGAAGGTGCATTACTGCATGTTCTATCCCTCCAATATACAAATCAACACCACCATCCATCCAATAATCAATTATCTCACGATTAAAGGGACTTTCTTCATTTTTTGAATCCCCATATCTGAGGAAATACCATGAAGAATCATAAAAAGTATCCATTGTATCAGTCTCACGTTTAGCAGGGCCTTCACATTTTGGACAAATGGCTGTAAGAAATTTTTCACTGGATGCAAGAGGATTTCCACTCTCATCCCAACTAAACTTGACATCTAAAGGAAGTTCTACAGGAAGATCATTGTATGGCACTGGAACTACTCCACATTCATCACAATGTAACATAGGTATCGGAGTTCCCCAGAATCTTTGACGGCTCAATAACCAATCTTTGAGCCTATATTGTACGGTGCCGTGACCTGTTCCTTCTGATTCTAGAGTTTTGATAACTTGTTCTTTCGCTTCATCCCCAAATAATCCATCAAAACCATCGCGTGAAGAATTTTTCATATAACCAAGAGAATCGAAAACGGGATTCTGCTCTATCGCTTCATCATTAGAGTTTGGCGATAGTACCGGTTTTATTGGTAAATTATATTTTTTAGCAAAATCATAATCTCTTTGATCATGCCCTGGAACGGCCATTACGGCACCGGTTCCATAACTTGCTACAACAAAATTTCCAGCATAGATTGGAACTTGATCTCCATTAATGGGATTGATTGCAAATCTTCCAAGAGGAACTCCTTTCTTTTCTTTAAGCAAATTGATTCTTTCAAACTCTGACATTTTTGAACATTCATCACGTAGTTTTCTCCATCCATCCTCATATTCTGTACCAGTAACAAGGGTTTTGCAAAGCGGATGTTCGGGCGAGAGTGTTACAAAAGTAACGCCAAATATAGTATCCGGCCTAGTTGTAAATGTATGGATTACATATTCTAAATTATCAACTACTGCGAAGTCTATTTTAGCACCGTGAGACCTACCAATCCAATTTCGTTGCATTGCTTTTACATTTTCTGGAAAGTTGATATCTTCCAAATCATCAAGCAATTCATCTGCATATTCTGTCATACGTAGAAACCATTGTGCCATATCTTTCTGAATAACTTCTAAACCACAGCGCCAACATCTATTATTCTTAACTTGTTCATTTGCAAGTACTGTGTCGCAATCATTACACCAATTTACTGGAGCAAAACGTCTCTCAACTAATCCGGCCTCATAAAAGCGAATGAATATCTCCTGATTCCACCGATAATACTCCGGAGTTGAGGTGGCAAAAGTACGGCTCCAATCATAAGAATAACCCATTCTTTCTTGGTCTTGTCTTATCATTGCAATATTTCTCTCAGTGACATTGTGGGGGTGACCTCCTTCTTTCTTGGCAGCATTTTCGGCTGGCATACCAAATGAATCATATCCCATAGGATATAGCACATTTTTACCCATCAGCCTTTGGAACCTGGCCATAGCATCACCAATAGAATAATTCCTAACATGACCCATGTGCATATTTCCAGAAGGATAAGGAAACATCTCAAGACAATAGAATTTTGGTTTAGAAGAATCCACCTCTGCAGAGAATACATCCTTTTCTTTCCATTGATTCTGCCAATACGCTTCTATTCGATGCATGTCATATTCCATTAATGCACCTCCTTTTTTATCTCTAAGACAGATTTCGCTATGAAACCTCTCCTTTGAATATGAGCCGGTATGGCTATGCAGTAGGTTTACTTCGATGTGCCATCATGCTAGGAGACGGAGAGTTTGACATACGCGATGGAGGCAACGGTGTAGAGGTCTGGGTTACACAAATGGGCAATTATATGAATATGAATACAGCATGGATTAATCGTAAAACAGGAACTGTAGCTATCGTAGATCCTTTTGATTCAAGAAGGTGGGTTTCAGCATTAGAAAAAGAAGGTTTGAGACCCACGCATCTACTTTACACACATACACACCGAGATCATGTTGAAGGATATGCTGAGATGATGAAACTGGTTCCTGAAGTTGAAGTATGGGGACATGCAGATGCAGGTATGTCGGGACTGTTGGCATATGTTGTTTTCAAGAATGTTGATTTCACAGAAAAATGGAATAACCCTCCTGATACAACCATAGAATGGTCAGTTGGGGGAATCACTCTGGGAGTAACACATTCTCCAGGACATGCACCAGGGCACGTTACAATTCATGGACATGGTGTTTACCATGCTGGAGACCTCCTATTTACTGCCCACAGTGGAAGAGTGGATTTACCAGGTAGCGACCCCGGGGCTCAATGGAATAGTATATTTTATGCACGTAGTTTACTTAGAAATCTTCCTTCAGAGTGGAGGTTAATTCCTGGGCATCGATATGATTGGATTGATGGAACTACTCCCGACTGGGTAAGTTTAGAAGAGGCTTTGAAGTATAATTACTCTCTAAATTCACCAGTTTTACAAAGTTTAGGAGATGATTAAATGGTAAGAATAGAGGTCAAATATGAAGGTGATCTACGTTGCACAGCAACACATATGCCATCAGGCAAAAAAATAATCACAGATGCTCCAGTTGATAATCATGGAAAAGGAGAGTCTTTCTCTCCTACTGATTTATTAGCTACTTCAATGTTAACTTGTATAATGACTATAATTGGCATAAGAGCTGAAAAAAGGAGTTTGAATATAGAAGGCATGGTAGGGAGTGTAGAGAAGACTATGTCATCAAATCCACGTCGTGTTGGAAGATTAGAAATTGAAATCATATTGCCAAAAGACATTGGAAAAAATGATCGCGAATGGTTGATTGCAGAAGGTTGTAGTTGCCCTGTATGTTTCTCAGTAAGTGAATCAATGGATGTAGAAATTATTTTCAACGACTCAGATTGAAATATCTAATCTGTTTTATCAATTCTTTCTCTAGAAATATTGTACTTGTTTACTATTTCTTTAGTTAGACCTTGCTTAACTTGACCTTCTCTCTCTAATGCAGAGATTGTTGCTAAAACTATACTTGGTGTATCTATCTCGAAGAATCTACGCAATTCAGATCTATCATCAGAACGACCGAAACCATCTGTCCCTAGTACTACATAATTTCCACCAACCCAACGTTGAATCATTTCAGGGACTGCAGTGATATAGTCCGATACAGCAATTGTTGTCATTTCATCACCAAAACACTCAGAAACATAGGATGACTGTTCTTTTTCGGGATAAAGACGATTAATTCGCTGTGATTCAAGACCCTCTCGTCTTAATTCACCATATGATGTAACCGACCAAACTTCAGAATTAACCCCATAATCGTCTAATATCTGGGATGCTTCTATGACATGAGAAAGTATAGGGCCTGATCCTAGAAGCCTCACTGAAGTATTATCATTATCCTTAGATTCAATTATTTTGTATGCACCTTTGATTATCTTTTTATCTACATTGGAGGGTTTTTTAGGCTGCTGTTCGTTTTGATTATAGAGCATAATATAATGGAATACATCAAGATTCTGATTCCACATTTCATCAATACCATGTCTAATTATTGTTGCCAACTCGTATGCATAAGCAGGATCCCATGATCGGCAAAAAGGTACTGTACTAGCATGTAGTAAAGAATGACCATCTTGGTGTTGAAGTCCTTCTCCATTAAGAGTGGTCCTCCCTGCTGTAGCTCCCATCAAGAACCCTCTAGACCTAGCATCGGCTGCTTGCCATATCTGATCATTTACACGTTGGAAACCAAACATTGAATAAAATATATAGAAAGGTAAAGTTGGAGTTGATGCATGAGAATAAGATGTCGCAGCGGCTATCCAAGATGCTATAGAATTTGCTTCCGATATCCCCTCTTCCAAAATTTGTCCAGTTTTAGATTCTTTATATTTCATTATCATCTTATGATCCACGGGCTTATATTTTTGCCCATGTTGTGAATAAATTCCAAATTCACTGAATAAAGGATCCATACCGAAAGTTCTACCTTCATCGGGAATTATTGGGACTATTCTATCACCGATTTCAGATTTCATTAAATTTCTTAACAAACGAACAAAAGCCATAGTAGTAGATACTTTCTGGCCCTCTGGAGTACCCTGATCAAAATCAGAATATGTTTCTTTTTGAGGTAATTCAAAATTTATTTCTAAAGACCTTCGGGACGGCAAATATCCTCCAAGTTTTGTTCGACAGAGGTGCATATATTCTAATGCCTCTGAGTCTTCTTCCGGTAAATAGAACGGATCATTTTGTACCCTATCCTCAGGAATTGGAATTTTTAGTCGATCACGATATGCAAGTAAATCGTCAAGATTCATTTTCTTTTTTTGATGGGTTGTGTTTCTACCAGCAAAAGATTCTATGCCCCATCCTTTGACAGTATGAGCCAAAATAACGGCTGGTTTATTGGACTTTAAAGCAGCATGATAAGCAGCGTAGACCTTGAGTGGATCATGCCCTCCTCGTTTCAAATTGATTATGTCTGCATCAGATAAATTTGCCCCTAAAGAAACTAATGCTTCTGAGCCGGTAAACAATTCAGTTCGGAATTCTGCTGCAGGTAATGTACTCATTCTCTGAAAATCACCATCTGTTATTTCTTCCAATCTAGCAAGTAACTCGCCGTCACTATCTTGAGAAAAGAGACGATCCCAATGAGTCCCCCATAATACTTTGAAAACATCCCAACCTGCTCCTCTATACAGCCCTTCTAATTCTTGGACTATCTTGGAGTTACCACGAACAGGGCCATCTAATCTTTGGAGATTGCAATTAACTATTGTAATTAAATTATCCAATTTCTCTCGGCCGGCTACTGCAATTGCGGCAATTGATTCTGGTTCATCCATCTCACCATCGCCCTGAAATGAATAAACAGTGCTTTGAGAAGTATCTACTAAATTTCTATCCGTAAGATACTTCCAAAATCTGGCTTGCATAACTGCAGCTAATGGTCCAAGACCCATCGATACTGTTGGATATTCCCAAAAGTCTTCCATTAGACGGGGATGAGGATAAGATGAGAGACCATCAAGAAACGCTTCCTGGCGGAAATTCGATAATTGTTCACGAGTTATGCGGCCCTCTAAAAATGCTCGAGCATATATTCCTGGGCTTCCATGCCCTTGGATATACAGTGCGTCTCCAATACCATTGACTTCTTTACCTTTGAATACATGATTGAAACCTACTTCATACAATGTTGAAGATGAAGCATAAGTGGATATATGGCCACCAATACCATCAATTCTTCTATTCGCATCTGAAACGATTAATGCAGAGTTCCATAATATCGTATTTTGTATTTCTTCCTCCAAATGCAGATTTCCTGGATATGGAACTTGATTATCCCAAGGAATAGTATTGACATATGGGGTTTGAGAAGATGCGGGAATATCAATCCCCAAATTCTGAGCCTCTGAAAGAACTTCATGCAACAATAAACGCGCTCTCTCAAGGCCGGATGAATCCACCACTGAACGTAGTGATTCTAACCATTCATCGGTTTCTTCAGAATCTATATCTGGCAACCTTTGATGATAATTATGGTTAACCATTTGACCACTCTGCCCCTTAGGGGCAGATTGGCGAGTATGCAAGAGGTTTTGAATCTTCAAGAAATGTTTTCACCGAATCATCGAACTTTTCGGCCCTGTTTTAATTAAATGACAATGGTGTAAGGTGCGCACACCAGCAACAGTAACTGCCGAATCACCAGAAACACTTCTTTCGCCATCCCAACTGCTAACTGTTTGTGAAACTGTCTTGACGCCCGCTAAATTTAGCGGGTCAACTTTTAGTTCAACTATTACCTCATGAACTTCCCCTAACCATTGCAATGCTGCATTAATCGATTTTTGAGCTAGACCATGTCGCTGTGCAGAACTTCTTACCCAATAGCCTAAATTCCACTCAGCTTGAATTGTACGAGTGACATGATCAAAACCAATTAAACCCAATAAATTATTATCCCATGGTCTGATCATTACCCAATGATGCATAAGACCACTTTTTCCCATTTCTTCAGTTTCTTGAAGAAATGATTCAATTTGCTGTTGAAATGGAGTATCAAGATTTATCCAAGGCATTGCTCGGCTGACTTCAGGCCATGTTTCTTCAAACGCTTCCAAAAGTTCTGAACTATAATCTATAGTTGCTGGACGAAGAACTAAGCCTTCATCAACTCTTATGGAGGAAGTAGCGCGTCTTGACACAGTTCCCCGAGAACCATCTAATGCATGACATCTACGGAACGCAGATTACGATACTAAGGACGTAATTTCTTCTTAGCGTCTAATAGTCCCTTGTCTCCAGGTATTAATTGATCGGCATTCTCAAGCATCTTATCAACGGCTTGGCTACGTCCAAGTCGTTGCAATAATCTAGCAATTGGATAAATTAATTTTGAACGATTACCAAGATGAGGACCTACCTCATCCAGTAGCACGGTTGCCTGTGCCATATCCTTAGATCTAGCTGCTTCCATAGCTGCTTTCACTTGCAGAGCTACTTCTCTATCTCCCCAACGTTCTTGCTGAGGCCAAGGCCAATAATTTGGTTCCTCAGAAGGCAATGAAGACAAAATCTGGGCGGCAGGAATAATTGGTGGAGGCGGTGGTGGAGGAGGAGGGGGCATAGGAGCCAATTCTTCATCCTGTGGAGGTATTGGTGGAAGTAAAGGAGGAGGAGGTATTTCTCTAGGCATAACTATTTCTGGTTCTTCCTCTGGTTCTTCCTCTGGTTCGTCCTCTGGTTCTGGCTCTGGCTCTGGTTCGTCCTCTGGTTCTGGCTCTGGCTCTGGTTCTGGCTCTAGTTCGTCCTCTGGCTCTGGCTCTGGTTCTGGGTCTAATTCGGGTAAAAATTCTAATTCTTTACCCGCAGGTTGAATTAACTCAACCGGTTTGTAAGATATTTCTTCTACTGGCTCTAATTCTTCTTCTGGTACCTCAAATTTAGTCACAAACTCAGGGGCGTCATCTGGAGTGAGAATATAATCTTCTTCTGAATCATCAATAGGTTCAGGATGGTCAACAGTCATTGCAAAGGAAGGATTCTTAGACACTACTATACCGTCCTCTCCATCATATTGTTGAACATCTATAGTTACATCATCAATCTGAAAAGTAGTCTTTGACCAGTCAATTATGTCTTCCGATTCATCCTCCTCAAAGTCTCCTAAGAGTTCATCAAAGAGATCTTCAGCAATATCTTCAGTCACATCAGAATCTTGTTGAAAAGATGGTTTCTGTAACTGATATTGGCATAGTGTGCAAAGAATTGCATCTTCGGAATTCTTATGTTGACAAGTTGGGCAAATTTTACCTGTTTCCTCAACATTTCTCCAATTTCGGAACCTATCGAACACCTTGCATCCCCTCAGATATTCGAACTCGACAAAACATACCGTATAATCCTCACGTGGTGAAGTGCAATACAATAATCATGATACTATTGTGAATTAATACTAGAAAGCGTGATGTGTCAACTACGCTGGCATCTAAATATGGCTGAAGGTTCAGAACTACCTCCAGCACGTTTTACTCGTAGTCAAGACCATCATGAATTATATCTAAAATTAATTAGATGGGAATTAGATGATGAAATGCAAAATGTTCTAGAGAAACTACAGAATTGGCCAAAAAAGAAACTAATGGAAAATGGGATATCGTTGTTTGATTTGGTAGGTAAAAATGATGGGTGGTTATTTGGACAACGTATTATTAAATTCACTAATAGAAGGAAAAAGGATCTAGGTATACACCGTTTCAGGCAAGGAGATATTGTATTAGTCTGCCGAAAAGATCCACTGAAAGAAACCCCATTAGAAGGTACAATATATTCTACCTCAAGAAATTCTATAAAAATCGTTTTTTCAGATACTCCGAAAGATATCAGGAAGGACACTTGGAGAATTGATAAAGGAGCAAATAGAATTGCATATGATAGAATGAAAGATGCTCTAAATAGTGTATTTCAGGAAGATGGAGGAGTCCCGTTGAGAGAGTTACTCCTGGGCATGGTTCATGACCCGTCGGGCACGGCTAGTTTGACTCCAGAGTTGGGTGGAGCAAGAGGGCGAAGTACGTCGCTATCACATGATCTAAATGAACCACAATTAATTGCTTCTAAAGCAGCAATAGAAAGGAGACTGACATTGATACAAGGGCCACCAGGAACAGGTAAAACACACACTGCTGTAAGAATATTAGAAGCATGGGCAAAACAAGATATTGGTACTATATTAGCAGTAGCGGATTCAAATGTTGCTGTCGATAATTTGCTCGAAGGTTTGCTATCAAAAGGTGTTCGGGCAGTAAGATTGGGGCAACCCGTGAAAGTAAGAGAGAATTTGAGACTCGCAACAATGGATGCAAAAATGGAATTACATCCATTAAGAAGAGATTTAGATGCTCAATTGGACTTAAATGAAAAATTGAATAGAAGAATAAGTTCAATGAAAGGAAAAGAAAAAGGGCTGGCACACAGAGATATCAAAAAAGGCTGGAAAGAAATTAGGAGAATAGAAAACCAAATTAGAGATGATATATTGGATAAAACTCAGATTGTATGTTGTACTTGTATTGGTTCAGGAAATGAAATATTAGATGGAAGAAGATTTCCACAGGTTCTGCTTGATGAAGCAACTCAAGCTACTGAGCCGTCTTCTCTGGTTCCATTGATTAGAGGAGCGAGGCAGGTAGTATTGGTAGGAGATCATAAACAACTACCTCCTACTGTTTTATCCTTCAGAGCTGAAGGACAGGGTCTGAAGAGGTCTCTGTTTGAAAGATTAGTTGATTCTGGTATTGAACCATTTTTATTGACCACTCAATATAGGATGCATCCGGCAATCTCAAAATTTCCAAACGAACAATTCTACTCAAAAAAATTGATTGATGGAGTAAAGTCAGAAAATAGACCAGCACCTGCTGGTATACTTTGGCCGGATTGGGATAACCCAGTTGCATTTATCCCAGTAGACGGAGGTGAAATCGTGTCACCTGATGGAACTTCTAGAGAAAACCCCGTTGAGGTTTCTTGGGTTCTTAAAATAACTGAAGACCTACTTGAAGCAGGAGAATTGACGAAAAAAGATATTGGAATTATTACACCTTATGCTGGACAAATGAGGGCAATTCGTAATTCTATGAGCGAGCAACTGGATGAAGTAGAGGTTAGGACCGTTGACGGTTATCAAGGAAGAGAAAAGGAAGTCATAATATTTTCTTGTGTACGTTCAAATCCTGAAAAAAATGTAGGTTTCTTGGCAGACCCTAGAAGACTAAATGTTGCTTTGACGAGAGCGAGAAGGGGATTGATAATAATAGGAGACCCTGCAACTTTGAGAAGTGATAAAAATTGGGAAGCGTGGCTAGAGTACATTCGTGATAGTAAGTTTGAGGCGTGGCACCTTCTCGGAATGACCTGAGATGAGTATAATGGATGGACATGAATCGCCTATTTCTATTAACAAAGGTGGGGCAACTATTGCCAAGGCATTGGTTTCTGAAGAGGGGGGGCATTGGCCTGTTCCAGAAGGAACAATTTTGGCATCAGGAATGAGAAGAACGGTATCTTTTGTTCTCGATACTGTGATAGTAAATTCAATCTTATTGGTACTAACAGGAGGAGAATTATTTAATGCATGGAACCTAACGCTTTGGGCGTCTAATGATTTCCATTATGCCTTAGCAATGTTGTTTATACTTCTGGTTTCACATTGGTTATATTGGAAATATACTGGTCTGTTTTACTCTCGTTCATTAGGTCAGAAATTAATGGGTCTAGCAGTTCTAGCTGAAGATGGGTCTGAAATGACAAGTAAAATGTGGGAAAGAAGAGCCTTGAGGAAATTATTCTATCTAATATTCCCTCTAAGTATTTATTTCGGAGCTTATGATTTAGCAAGAATCTCACAACGGCATACCCATCAGTCAAACATTGATCTGTTCGTAGGTTCTATTGTGGCACATGCAAATTCCTTGCCTCCTGCAAATAGGAAACATATCAAATAAAGAGGGGTTCAATGAATAAAGCTATCAGGAAAATATTGGATGGTAATTGTGTTGTTTATCCTACATCTACATTGCCAGCTTTAGGGTGTATACTTACCTCTGAGTCTCTGGATAAATTATATGATTTGAAAAAGAGACCGAATAATATGATTGTTAGTATAGCTGTTAGTAGCCTTCAACAAGCATCAGATTTGGTACATCTAACAGATGATTTAGAAGATTTTGTTAATTCCTTTCCTGAAGGATCTTTAACTATAATATTACAAGCAAAAGAACCATTGGATAAAAGATTAGGAGGTGAAAATATCGCTATCCGTATTTTGTCAAACCCAATTGCTAAGAAATTGGTAGAGAAAACCGGACCTTTAACTGCAACTTCGGCTAATATTAGTGGGTTGGAACCTGTGAACGATTGTCAAATGGCAGCTAAATTGCTATCTAATTCGGCCAATGATATCACATATATTTCTGGAACTTGTCCGGGTGGAATGCCCAGTACCTTGATAGCATGGTATACGGTCTGTAAATCACCCAACAGTCGCGAGATAGAGGTTTTGAGAGAAGGTTTAGTAGCGGAAAATGAGGTTTTAGAATGGTGGAAGAGGCAGATCTGAAACAATGGAGAGATGCGGGGCACGTGGCTCGGAGAACCTTAGAAGGAATTAAAGATGAAATTCAAGAAGGGAAATCTTGGTTGGAAGTAATTGACTCCGCTGAGAGATTTATCAGGAGACATGGTGGTCAAGCTGCTTTCCCTGTTACTATATCTGTAAATGAAATCGCCGCACACTTCACTCCTAGCCATCATGATTTGGCACCAGAAGGGTGGGAAAAACCAATGGTTTTTGAGAAAGGTGATTTAGTAAAACTAGATGTTGGTGTTCACATAAAAGGTGCTTTGGCAGATAATGCATTAACAATCGAAGTTGGAAATCAGAATAATCATACCGAGCAAATTCGGGCAGCAAAAGAAGCTCGAGATGCTGCAATTGAGAAAATGCACCCTGGAACCCCTTGGCATGAAATTGGACAAGCAGCTGAACAAGTAACAAAAGATGCTGGATTTGAACCGATTCGAAATTTATGTGGGCACCAATTGGAAAGATGGAATTTACATGCTGGTACATCGATTCCATCATATGCTTGTGGTGCTAACTCTGAGGGATTCAAGGGTCAAGCAGAAGTTGGTGGAATTTATGCAATAGAGCCATTTAATACAACTGGAAAAAGCGGAATGATTGAAAATATTCCTCCAACAGGTTCTTCAAATATTCTAAGAGTAACAGGTGATGTTTCAATTCGTAAGGCACTCTCAAAAGGAAAACTCAAACCATTAGGTGCAACTATGGCAAGATACATAGAAGAAAGATACCATACCCTTCCATTTGCTGCAAGATGGGCATATCCCTTGTTAGAAAAACCATTCCCAAATGAAGATCAAGAATCATTACAAAAAAAGTGGAAAGCAATGATTAAAAAATTGACTTCGATAAGATTCTTGCAAGTTTATGAAGCACTAAGAGATGTAGACGGTGGTAATGTTGGTCAATTCGAACATACAGTAATTGTTACAGAAGGCGGGCCGGAAGTTCTAACTGTACTTTAAAATATTAAAAAAGTGCTATTTTCAGGGTTTTTAGTGAGAAAACCAAGAAGGATTATGAATTGCCCCCCCATATGACAACTCGTACAGGGACGTAAGGTTCTGCTGAGTGCATCCCATCCCCTCGCTAATATCTCTCGCCCTGTACACCTAAATTAGGACTCAGTGCTAACTTCAGTTGTACCAAAAATAGTTACAGCAATTACTGAGCCTAAAATTAACAATATTCCAGTGGATTGTTGGAATGAAGGTGTTTCTTGGAGAAGTAATAATCCCCATAATATTGTTAAAACAGGTTGTAAAAGAACTGCAAATGAGGTCTTAGCTCCAGGAAGACGGGGCAATGCATAGGTAATGGCCATCCATCCTACAACTTGGCAAAAGATTGCTAGTACAAGCAACCATCCATGTCCGGGCCATGTGGGTTCGAAAATAATTGGCTCAACTCCAAGAGAATTTAAAGGCAATAATCCAATGAACAAAAGACCGATTGCGGCACCTGCTGTAGCATCAAATTGAAGACGTTCAGCAGGAGCCATTTCCCTGTTGGAATATCTGTATACAATTAAAAATGAAGAGTAGAATATTGCTGCAAATATTCCCCCTATGACACCACGAACAGGATCCTCGCCATATGGCTCATTGTCCCATACGCCTGAAATTAAAACTAAACCAAGAATAACTATTGGTAATGCAAAAATAATTGATTTGTTGGGTTTCTCTCCGAGAAACTTCCAACTCACCAAAGTAACAATAATGACTTGGGAGTTACCAATCATAGTAGCAATACCTGTCCCTATATAGTCAATAGCGCTATGATAACCTATGAAATCAAGAGATATTAATAATCCAGCGATAAAGGTCAGTGACCTTGATTTGTTACTACGTGTATCATTAGAATTACGAAAATAAATAATTAAAGCAAGGAAAGGTAGGGCATAAATCATTCTGAAAAATGCACCTGTGGCTGGATTGGCTTCTGAATATTGATAAAGTAATGGTGCGAAAGATATGAGAGTTGAGCCGAACAAAGCGATAAACATATTTTTCCGGTCTTCATTGACCGACATGTAAGTCATCTCACTCTGTTTTTCCTTCGAGAATCATTTGTTGAAGTTCGCCACTTTCATACATTTCTAATGCTATATCAGAACCACCGATTAATTCACCATAGATAAAAATTTGAGGCATGGTTGGGAAATCAGACCAAGTGCAAATTGAAGGTATTGCACGCGGATCGGACGTCACATCTACACTTGCCCACTTATCTTCAAGACGGCTGAGTACCATTGCAGCCCTATTACTAAAACCACAACGTGGTTGCTCAGGTGTGCCTTTCATAAACAACACAATCGGGTTGTTATCTACGATTTCTTGTAATTCATCAGGTGTCCAATTGAAACTCATCTTATTCACTCCTTATTTTCTCTACGAATATGCACCCCAAAAAACTCTGTTTTTTTCTCGGAGTGAGGATCAAATGCTGTATCGAGAGTTGATACTGCTTGTTCTGGGGTCATACATTTTAGATCTAATGCATGAACAATATTCTGGGCAATATATGGTTTGAAATGATTAAGAATAGGTTTTTGCCTTTGTAAAGGCCTAACTCCCTCAAAAGAATTTGAAACTACTCGGACATGGAAATGATCGCCACTTCCGTGTAAATCTGTTGCTTCAATTTCGGCATCAGGAACAACTTTTAGAATCTCGGAAACCATCCACGCCTCGGTCACCATGTATGTCCTCTGACGTTTGCCCTCTTTGAACATGGCTGAAAGATGGTGTCAAATTTATAGCATGGAATTAATTTTACTTAGATTCTGCGAGATTGTACCATCATTATTTATCAAGCCACTTCCTACAACAGCGACGTCAACACCCCAACTCTTAACTAAAGCAGCATTATGATATTTGATTCCACCATCAATCATCAATTTTGTAGAACGACCGCCGGAAGATATCTGAGAATCGATTGCAGATCTAAATTCTCGAACCTTAGATTCCATTCCTATCATGAAAGATTGACCTCCTTTTCCAGGTACAACACTCATAACAAGTACAAGATCTAAGTCTTCCAAATAAGGCAGTATCTCAGAAGAAGGGGTGTCTGGATTTAGTACAGCACCAGCTTGACAACCTTTAGAATGGAGATTGTCAATAAGTTTAGGAATATCATCTACTGCTTCAACATGGAATATTACCAAATCAACTCCAGCATCGACATATTGTTCCCAATTATCTTCTGCATTTGTGACCATTAAGTGACAGTCTACAAATATATCAGAACCTACTCTATTGCGTACACTTTTAATTAAAGCGGGGCCAAAAGTAATTGTCTTATTGACGACCCAATTGCCATCCATGACATCAAGGTGGATCCACTTAATACCTGCAGAAATCGCATCATCTAAAACCTGGCCAAGATTACAAAAATCTGCAGTTAATATGCTGGGAGCTATCTCCATGGAATATGTCCTCTGATTAATACGATAAGGCCAAGGTACTCAATAGTTGCTACGATAATTATGATTTAAAATAACAAATTATTATTAGGGTGAGTTAGAAGAGGGAGTTGGTTGTTGAGAGTATGGGCCGAGTGATAGATGTAAGTGATGCAGAATTTGATATAGCAACAAAAAGTAGTGAATGGGTCTTAGTAGACTTCTGGGCACCGTGGTGCGGTCCTTGTAAAATGATATCGCCAGTGCTAAAACAAATTTCTGAAGAAAGAGAAATAACCATTGCAAAAGTAAACACAGATATGAATCCGCTCTCAATGGGAAAGTTTGGTTTCAGAGGTATTCCGGCACTAGTATTATTCCATAATGGACAACCTGTTGACCAAATGACAGGGGCTAGACCTAAACCAATGTTTGATCAATGGCTAAACAAATACATGGATTAATTAAAACTTTGATTTATTCTACGAGATCGTTCTTCCAAAGGCGTTCCAACTTCTCTTAATAGTCTAGATCGCAGGGCTTCATGTAACCACATCCCTCCAGGTAACTCAAGCATCAACCCACGTTCTAGAAGACTGCTTGGCGGAGCACCACTAAAGTTAGAGGCTTTTGCCAATATATCCCAAGGAATCGGATTCTCGGCAACTGCTAAGAAAGCAAGCAATTCTCTATGGTCTTCTGGTAAAACGTCAAGGATTTCCTCATCCAGAAATCTTAACCAATCTTGATGTAAAGTATTTCCATATATTTCTAGCAACTCTACAGCAAGAGGATGGCCTCCAGTTGCTGTATAAATTTCCTCTGCAGGTGCATCATTGGGAAGATTAAGTTCATTTAGCCATTCAACAACTTCTTCAAGACTTAATCCAGTTAAAATCAACTCTTCGACTCTACCTCTTGTGTGGACATCTCTACGATCATAAAATGCAAGATTTGTTCTAGATATTAATAATAATCGCATCGATGTGGATTCAGCAACTTGCAACAATGCTCCAAAAAGATGTGCCCCCTCCGGACCTATGTTATGCACATCATCTAGTATTACAAGGAAATCAGAAGGTTTTGGGTCAAGAAGATTATTTTCATCGGACAAATGAGCAATTAATCTTCTTCGAAATAAATCAATATTAAATGCTGCACCTGGCTTTAATGGCAATGATTCTAGAACACTGTAAGGATCTGAGAAATCACTTTCTGAACCAACTCCGAGTCTATGAAGTATACTTGTTGCTATACCTAATGAGGAATCCCATGGCTGACAGGGATAATACATAGCTTGAATTTCTTTACCGGAGGAAATCAAGTCATCTATCCAAAAAGAAACTAGAGTTGTTTTACCGCAACCGGCTATACCGGATAAAACAAACATAGGGATCTCAGTATCATACCAATCATCTATTGATTTTTTCTCCAAAGAACGCCCATGAACTTCTCGAGTTTCGGGAGGCCGAGTATGATATGTCGAATGAGCGCCAGATAACAAAGAGATAGACCCTGGACGGTTTGATTTGTTTTCTGAACGGATAATGGCGCCGAAACGAATGTCGCCAAAATTTAGAACACCCTCATGCTGAGCATGCATCAAAACTTGTAAAAGAGTTAAACCGGTTTGTAATCTGGAAGAAACTTCATCTGCTCTTATTTCTAATAATTTTCCTTTTTTATTACGAATTAAGACCTTTGCAGAGCGAAGTTTGTCAATTCTATTTCTTGCTTCTTTACGCCCCTCTTCTGTTAACTGCCAAGTTTTCTGGCGGCGATCTTCCCCCCTTACCGCTCTAGTGTGCTCAGAAACTAAACCATTGTTGACCAAATTACGCATGGTTCTTGATACGTTCGGCAAATGTAACGCACAAACTTCAGCTATTCCTGGACGAGTCACTTCAAAAGAAACAAGATAATGATCCGCTTGATGATCTTGTTCCCATAAATGTATCAAAATACGGTCAGAAACTGCGATATTAACACGCGCATCACTAGCCGCCATGATTCGTCGGGAGCCTATAACTGGCATCAAGAGTTCGGATGCTTGTCTAGAAGAAAAAATATCATTCTGACTCAGAACATTGAGGATATGGTTCTTGCATAGGAGGTAAAAATAAGTCATTACAATCTTTCTCAGATATCGGAAGAGTTAGGATACTGCTAGTACCTAAACCCAAAGTAACTGCCATTGTAGAAACTGGACTTGGAACATAGTCTTCACCAGTTTGAGTAACCAAAAGATGTATACCATCACCATCAGGTATTACTACATCCATTCCAAAGAATTCCATTTTGGCGATTACTGTTTCTCCAGGAGAAAGTGTTTCACCTTCTTTTCCACCATTATGGAAACGTAAATCCATCACTGCATGACCTAAATGCATGCCATTGCTTGCTTGAACCATTTCAACAAAGAGATGGCCACTGGTTGAAAGGAGAGAGATTGTGGCTTCAACATGAAAAGTAGGATTGCCAATTATCCTTGTTTCTACATCAAAGAACGGACATTCTATCGACAATTGTGAACTGGAAGTTATAGTCTCGCCCCCGCCTATAACTGTACAATCATCCATATTATATTGCAATAAATTTGAATCTAAAGGAGGATAAGTTTCTTCTACTCTCCAACCACCTATATTATCCTGTATTTCGGCAATTAGTCGAGGCTGTTGACCTTCATCTTTGAGATAAAAATCAAACCATTCTAGTAAATCATCAGCCCAATCCCATCTTAACGTATATGGGAAGGCTTCTGCTCCTCTACCACTGTTCAATCCTTCATGACCACTTTTCCTATCTGGATAATCGTGCCCCCACTGGCCATACAAGCCCTTAACATCAAATCCGGCGTCACGGAACATATTGTGAAATGGAAAAGCCATATGAGGGTCAACATTCCAATCTTGCATGCCATGAATGATGTAAATTGAACCGTGATAATTTTCTAAAGCACGGTGCCAGAAAGTTCGTTCTGACCAATAATCGCTCCCCAACCATGCTAAATTATCTCCAGATAAATAGGCAGCGGGTCCTGCATAATAACCTTCCAAATATCCTTCACAAGCGTTTTCAGCATCTTGGAGATCTCCATCTAATCCAAAACTCCCATACACTCCATTATGCATTATTGCACCCCTTGCTTCCATGCTTCCATTACGCCACATTAAATCATGGGCACCGACAAGTCCTGACATAGGAATTATAGTTTTCAAATAATCAGAACCCATAGCAGCAGCTTCCCAAGGTGTTGAACCATCGTATGATTTGCCAATAATACCAACCGCTCCATTAGAAAAGGGAGCTGTGCCTAAAAATTCAACTGCAGCGTGGATTCCTCTTTGTTCGTCCGTCCCCATCAAGTCCATGCAATGATTACTTTCTCCGGTACCAAATACACTTACCTGAGCAACACCATAACCGTGAGGTACAAAATTTTCGATCAGGAAGCGCCCTAATCTATCGGCTGGAGTTAAAGCATCTACATCTCCATCATTATAGTAAGGTCCGATTTCAGCAATTATTGGTACTTGACAATCTTCCGTGATTTCAGCAGATTCAGAGTCACAGCCGTCTATAACAGGTAACCATAACCCAAGATGGACGACAGCACTACCAGTTATTCCTGCTCCACCATCACTGGAAGTAATTGTAGAAACTGGAACAAAAATTGATTGAACAGAGCCTATTTCGTACGATCCATTAATAGATACACGGCTAAATACATCATCATCACGATATTGTAAGTCAGAACGATCTTCTACATCAGGTAACCAATGTGACTGCTTGTCCTCGACTGCAGGTGTTTCATTACCAAAACAACCAGATAACACAGAACTTATGAACAAGAGAGCAAGAAAAATACTCAACGACCTCTGAATCACGTAACTCCCGTCATTCGAATTATTGATGAGTGTTTGCCATAGTGGTTTGCAATTTGTTCTAAAGAAAGTTGAAAGATGGAAGAAAATAGAGAATGTTTAATCAAAGGGTTTGATGTATAGGATTGATTCCGGTAAAGTATGAACGCTTATGAAGAACTATTAGCAAGATTGAAAGATATTGATTTGGTTAATCAAATTGGGGGTCTGCTTGGGTGGGATCAAGAGGTATTAATGCCACCAAAAGCGGCCGCATTAAGAGCGGAACAACTTTCGTGGATTTCAAAAACTGGCCATGAAAAATTAACTAATCCAAGAATCGGAGAATTACTTGACATATTGGAAAAAGAAGAAAACTTAGACGAGGTGCAAGTCGGTAACATTAGATTAGCAAGAGATTCTTACAATAAAGCTACAAAACTACCAACTGATTTTGTGGCGGAAATGGCAAAACATAAATCAAAATCACAAATCTCCTGGACTAAAGCAAGAGCAGAAAATGATTTTGCAATTTTTAGAGATGATTTAGTGAAAATGGTTGAGATGTCAAGAAAAAAGGCAGATTACCTTGGATATGATGAAGTCCGATATGATGCGCTACTTGATTTATATGAATCAGGGTTAACAGTCTCAAAAGTTGATCCACTGTTTGCTGGATTGAGAGAGAATGTGGCCCCTCTCGTAAAGAGAGTTATTCAAAGTGGCAAAAAACCAGATATGTCCTGGATTCATAATAATACTTGGAGTAAAGAAGGTCAAGAGAAGTTATCACAGTCTATTTCTGAAGCGATAGGTTTTGACTTTAACGCAGGTAGAAGAGATGCATCAACTCATCCGTTCTGTGGAGGACCAAACCCAGATGATGTGAGATGGACTACGAGATATGATGAAACCGACCCTTTTGGCTCATTATACGGATCAATGCATGAAACAGGACATGGATTATACGAGCAAGGAAGACCCAGAAATCTTGATTTTCAGCCTACAGGCTCAGCAAATGGCTTGGGCGTCCATGAAAGTCAAAGTCGATTATGGGAAAATCAGATCGGGCGTTCGAGAGAGTTTTGTGAATGGGCATTACCAATATGGAAAGAACATTTTCCTGAGCAAATGAAAGAGGTCTCGGCAGAAGACTTGTGGCGATGTGTAAATTTCGTAGAGCCTAGTTTAATTCGAGTAGAGGCCGATGAAGCAACATATAATCTCCATATCATGATAAGATATGAGATTGAGAAGAAACTGATTTCAGGAGAAATTGAAGTTGATGATTTACCAGATGTTTGGGACGATATGTATGAAGAATTCTTAGGAATAAGAGCCCCCAACAGAACTTTAGGTGTTCTTCAAGATATACATTGGTCCTTTGGAGCGTTCGGATATTTCCCAACATATACACTTGGTAATCTTTATTCAGCCCAACTACTAAATGCTGCTAGGAAAGAATTGCCAAATCATGATGAGCAAATAAGAAAGGGAGAATTTACACCTTTACTCGAATGGATGAGGGAAAATGTACACTCTAGAGGAAGTATTATTGAACCCGCAGCATTAATCGAAGAAGCAACAGGAAGTTCCCCCTCTCCTGATGATTTTGTTGAATATCTTCGAAATAAAGTTGAAAACTTGTATGAATTAACACCCTAGGAGCGGAGTAAGAAGAATGATACAGAGTCATAAATTAGAAGACTTGACTTCATTTGTTAGAGACTTAGGAAGTGAGTGTACATGTCTAGTCTTCCATAATAGTTCCTTGATTGCAGGTTCCAAAAAAGGGAAGATAGTTGCATGGGATATGAATGACGGTCGTGAATTGTGGAGCTTAGAAGTAGATGGTCCAGTATCTGATATTGAAGTAAATGACAGAATTTATGTGACTGCGTCTGCAGAATTACACGCAATCGAAATCACATCTGGAAAGTTAGAATGGACTAAAGATATAGGGGGTTCAAGTGATTTTGTCAAAGTAGACAAAGAGTACATATGGGTGACTTCCTCATTATATGAAATTGAAGTCGAGGATTATACGGAAACCACATTGTTTCAGTTTGAAAAGAATTCTAAATTAATTAAATCAATCAATTTTGAAGAAAAACCTTGGTTTATGGGGACTCAAGGAGACAAAATAGTCCTTGGAGTTGGTAGGCCAAGATGTGGATATATAGTCATAAATAAAAAATGTGAAATAACCCATAAAACGATCAAAGGTGACAGCCCAATTACATTGGGTGTTGAAACCGAATCGGGCTTTATGCTAGGACATAGTGATGGAAAGATAACTGAAGTCAAAGATAAAAATGAGAAGACTATGCAATTTGGAGATTCTCCGATAACTTCTATTCTAGCCAATGATGGTTTTTGGTGTCTAGGTAATGACAAAGGAGTAATTGTGTCTTCAAAAAATTGGGAAAAGAGTTTCGAAGGAAGAATTGATTGTTTAATTGATGATAGAAACATGATATGGAGTGCAATATCAACTAATGAAAATAATATTTATCTACTGAATAAGGACGATGGAGATATAAAATTCGTTACAAATCATAGCTCGAGGATTAGATTAATGAAATATAGAGATGGGAACATTGCTATATCAGATTTAGGTGGAAAAGTGATGTTGCTAGAAGAAGAAATAGTCTCTAGAAGATTAAATGAAGTCAAAAAAGTCTCTAACGATAGTGAAAAACGAGATTTGTTAAAAAAACGGTTAAGGGCACTTAGGAAGTAATTTCTTACAGTGGAAATAAGGCCCATTTTACCCTTATTTCCGGTGGACTGCGAGGTTATTTGAGAAAGGTTTAAGAGCCGCGCCCGTCCCTGACAACTTTGCTGCTCCGATGGAGGGGTGTGGGCGTGATTAGTCACGACCCGCGGGCCACAAAAACCGAGCTCCAAAAAAGGAGCAGTAAAACCGGAAATCGAAAGAGATCCGGGGAACAGTCAAAACGTCTGTGGACGTAGAGACAACGGGAGAACTGAGATGGGAAAGAACTGGACGAAAGGAAGGGGAAAGAACTCACAGAGGAAGTATGGAAAACAAAACCGAACCGGCAACGGGGAAAACATAACCGAAATACAAAACTATCCCGAAGAGGTACACGAGCGAAGAGAAGGAACCAGAGATGGAACTGACTTGAGGCGCGTATGTGGGAAAATGAAGATGAAGAAAACCGGACGTAAGGAAGGGGAAAAGAAACTGAATGGAAACACATTGAGAACAAGAGCGGGAAACCGTGGAGGATCAGTACTGAGGCGTGGAAAAAACTAGTGAGAGCTAGGGAAAGAAGCGAATACGGGTTGAAAGAAGAGATTCTGGAAATTCGGAAAATGACAAAGAGAGAGCATGAAGTCTCAGAGTCATCTACCCCAGGAGAGTAGGAACCTTAGGGTTCCTACAAACCTGGGACCCTGCGGAGTTAGCAGAGGGTAATGATCCCCCAATGTTCAGAACCCACTGCTAGCTCCCACCTATTCGATATTTCGGCCTAACTTTTTATTTCTTATTTGGTCCAATCATTTTTTCTGGTTTGACCCAGTCGTCAAATTGTTGGTTAGTTAATAATTTTAGATCTAAAGCGCTTTCTCTCAAAGTCAAATTATTATTATGTGCGTTTTTTGCAATTTTTGCGGCATTGTCATAACCTATGTGAGGATTTAGAGCTGTAACAAGCATCAATGAATTCTCTAAATGCTGAGAAATCTTTTCCTCATTAGCTTCTAATCCATCAATACATTTCTCTGAAAAGGAAATACAGGTGTCAGAAAGTATTCTAATACTGTGAAGAAGATTGTGAATCATCATTGGTTTATACACATTTAATTCAAAATTTCCTTGACTCCCTCCTATTGAAATTGCAGTATTATTTCCCATAACTTGGCAACAAACCATTGTCATTGCTTCAGCTTGAGTTGGATTTACCTTTCCTGGCATTATACTAGAACCTGGTTCGTTGGCCGGTAACGATAGTTCACCAAAACCACACCTAGGGCCTGAACCCATCCACCTCACATCATTTGCTATTTTCATTAAAGAAGCTGACAATGTGTTCAACATACCAGAGGTTGCAACTATAGCATCATGAGCCCCCAACTGAGCGAATTTATTATCTGCACTGATAAAATCTAAAGATGTATAAGTTGCTATTCTTTCTGCTACTTTTTCCGCGAAGTCGGGATGTGTGTTTAGCCCTGTGCCCACAGCTGTTCCTCCCAGAGCCAATTCTAAAAGATCCAATTGAGAATTTTCTATACGAGTGATATCGGAATCTAACATTGAAACATATGCACCAAATTCTTGCCCCAATGTTAGAGGGACGGCATCCATTAAATGGGTGCGTCCAATCTTAACTATATCTGCAAATTGTTTCGATTTCCTGTCCAAGGAGTTTCTAAGTGTTAGAATGGCGGGCATTAACCTATGCTGAATTTCTTCTGCGGCAGCAATATGCATTGCAGTAGGAAAGGTATCATTGCTTGACTGTGCCCTATTGACGTGATCATTGGGGTGTACTGGAGTTTTGCTACCCAAGCTTCCGTTTGTCAATTCAATAGCGCGATTAGCAATTACTTCATTGGCATTCATATTGGTTTGGGTACCTGAACCAGTCTGCCAAACACGAAGCGGAAAATGACTATTGAGGCTGCCAGATATTACTTCATCACATGCTGATGAGATTAGTGATCCAATATTATGATCTAATTCATTCAACTCTACATTTGTTTCAGCTGCTGATTTCTTAAGAATTCCAAAAGCACGAATCATGGCATGCGGCATGGTATCCTCACCAATATTGAAATTGATTAATGAACGTGCGGTTTGAGCGCCATAATAACGATCGGATGGGACCTCAACTTCCCCCATAGTATCTTTCTCGATGCGCATGATATCTTTGTCGCCACGTGCAGATTTCGGCTCACCTGCTGGAATATAGGGCTGAAAATTCATTTCTGAGAAAAGTGCTTGCTCAATCATTTTGGAGATAGTGGCTGAACGTCCATCGTTTTGTCCCTTCCCTACTTTTTTGTCTAATTTCTTAGCTAATTCTTCCGGAATACTGATACTCAAAATGCGACGATCGCCTGTGCGGTGTTTGGCCATGATACATCGGGTTAATAACTTATTAATAAACTTAGAGTTTCAAGGGACTGAAAAGCATTAATGAGAAATAAAATTAAAAATTTGACTCTTGTAGGAGAAATAATTTGGTTAAATGCCGTGACAATAATAATTAGGTTTTGCCGTCTTGAGAGTATTATGAGCGAGTTGAGCGGTCACGACTGCCCGCGATGTAATGTAGAATTATATGTAGAAACTAACGAGCAGGCAGAAGGCGTAGATTTACTGATTTGCAAAAAATGTTGGGGAGTAGGCGTAGCTGCTAAGTCTATGGAAGATGTGATTGCAAAGGGAAGTATCCTAGATGAAAAGGGTGGCAGATTAGTCAAAACAGGGTCAAAATGTAAGTGTCCAATGTGTTCGACTATAATGGACGAAATAGAATTAGATATACCTGAAGATCTTGAAAAATTAAACATTATTGATACATCTAAGAAGGTAATAATTGACTCTTGTAGGAATTGTCCAACTTTTTGGTTCGATGCAGGAGAGTTAGATCTCCTAAATGGAATCCAACCTAAACTGAGGGGGGAAAGCCGAGCCGGACTCGAATCTCAATATGACTCTGAGTCAAAAAGACTATTTGAGGACAAAATGCTAACTGAAGAGGAACTGAAAAAGAGAAGGAGGAAACGGCAAATACTTGGTAGTCTCGCAGTAGTCGTTGGCCTCGCTTTGTCCAATACTGGTCTTTTAGGAACCTCAATAGGGATATTATTAGGACTTGGAGGATTTATTGCTATAATCACCAAGGATCCTGAACAAACCCTTGTTAGAGGAACCTGTGATAAATGTCTGAAACCAGATAAATCACTAGCATGGAACTGTCAAAGAGGAGGGTGCTGGGCACATATTTGTAGTGACTGTCAAACCATAGGTGATGATCCCGTTGAAACCTATGCTAAAACTCTTGGAGGAATTGCTGGTGTAATAATTGTAGGTGGTATAGCTATCCTCGCGATTGCTGCTGTGGCCGAAGGAGGAGGGGCAGCAATGGGTAATCTTTCTCTCCCTGGCGGCGGAGGAAGTTCAGAAAAGAAAGGGGGGCGTTTGCATCAAAACATGTTACTTTGTAGAGAATGTGTAGAGGTGGCCAAAAAAGAAGACGAAGGACATGAGTTCCGAAAATCAAAAGCAAAGGGTGGTAAGAAGTATGAGGAAGCAAAAGCCAAGAAGGCGGAGGCTGAGATAGGTCTATTCGTTTCAGATGGTTATTGCGTTCATGAAGACGCACTAAATGGCAAAAGATGCAGGCGAGTTGAATTTAGAAAGACTGGTTATTGTTATATTCACAAGGAAAAATGAGTTTAGGCTACAGTTGAACCTAACAAAACGCCATCCGGCAATTCAAGAAGATTAACAGAACCGTCAGGATCTAAAGCACCGAGAATTAAAAATTGAGACACAAAACCTCCTGGCAAAGTTTTGTTTCCGAGATTTATTGCACCGACAATCAGACGATTAATTAATTCACTTCTAGAATAATTAGTTATTTGAGCGGAACTAGATAATTCACCAATAACATCTCCAAAATCTACACGTATCTTGTAAGATGGTTTTCTCATTTCTGGATATTCACTTACATCAATTATCTTGCCGACTCTAATATCTAAAGAAAAATAATCATTGACGCTTACATATTCTTTCTTAGGAAGTTTTTCGGGATGATAAGGTAAGCCATCTGTATCAATCTCATGCTGACCCATTCACTCACCTGTAATGTCAGAACGTACAAGCAATGGGAGTAACAAAACATTGGCTTCTTCAAATGCATCCGCTCCACCTTCTTGGCGATCAAGAATTGTGATACAAGCAACTACTTCACAACCCATATCTACAAGTCTTTCAGATGCCTTAAGAGCAGATCCGCCAGTTGTAGTTACATCTTCTAATAAAATTACACGATCACCGCTTTTCAGACTTGAACCCTCAATACCGGGAGGGTTACCTGTTTTTCTGCCACCTCTACCTTTAGCTTCTTTACGAACCATGAACCCGCGAATAGTCGAATTTTTTGGTGCTTTTGCTATTACTATTCCAGTTAATGGAACCGCACCTAGTTCCAGGCCTCCAACTGCATCTATTGATTCGAGATTCTCAATTTCTGAATGAATAAGAACACCTAGAAGGTGAGCACTTTCAGGATCCATCATTACGGGCTTCATATCAAAGAAATGTGGGCTCAGCCTGCCACTGGCTAGAGTGAATAAATCATCAGGAGAATGGAGATAAGCTAACTCTCTGACTTTTTTGATTAGGCGAGATTTAGCATCACTTACACTTGTCGACATGCTGTTTCCTCTTGTCTGCGGTGGTAGGGAATCGCATGAATGTTGTCACATTAAAATTAATGATTTGACATTGTTTACAGTGAATGTTCTTGGGCGGCCGGCATTCTTGAGAAGATATTGAGTGGCGGGGGGGTGAAGTATATCGAGCGAAATAGTAATCGAAATTTCATAATAGATGTCTCTCGACTCGAAAAAGAACAGGCAGAATATGAGAAGGATTTGGCACAAAGTACAGAATTAGTTTATCAGATTGCTAAAGAAGCTAAATCTAAAAAATTAGACTTTGAGAATACAGTTGAGATACCTAGGGCTTCGGATCTAGCAAGTAGAACGGAGAAATTACTTGAAGATTATCTAGATGGGATGAAAATTGAAGATGATTTACGACATTTGCTTAATACAACAGACAGAGAAAGCGCATCTATACAAATTGCTGTAGATGTTGCTAGAAAAATGAATGAAAAAACATTAGATATGCAGAAATCCATAGATTGTGGTCTCAGAGTAGGTCTAGCAGTTCTGACAGAGGCTGTTTTAGTTGCACCATTAGATGGAATAGGAGATGTGAGAATCCTAAACAATGCAGATGGGACAGAGTTCCTATCAATTGATTTCTGTGGTCCAATTAGAGCGGCGGGAGGGACAGCACAAGCACTTGGAGTTCTGATTGGAGACATGGTAAGAAGAGAATTAGGATTGAGCAGATATGTGCCTACAACTAGAGAAGTAGAACGTGTCAAAGAAGAATTTGGACTATATCGAGTGGGGTTGCAATACAAGCCACCTCCAGAAGAAATTGAGACAATAATGAGGGCTTGTCCTGTAATGGTTAATGGAGAAGAAACGGAGAAACAAGAATGTTCAGGATACAAAGAAGTGAGAAATATTGTGAATTCAAACGGATCATACCGAACAAGAATTAGAGGCGGTGTGATGCTTGTAATAGGAGAAGGTTTGTGTCTAAAGGCTCCTAAAGTGCAGAAACATACTGAAAGAATGAATATTCATGGATGGGAATTCATAGCCCAATTTGCAAATAAAAGTAAAGGTTCCGAAGAAAATGTAGATTCTTTCAAAACTAGGCAAATTAGCCCAATAAGCAGATATATGGAAGATGTGATTGCTGGACGACCAGTCTTTGGTGAACCCAGTCAACCTGGAGGCTTTAGATTAAGATATGGAAGAAGTAGGATTACAGGATTGGCTGCTGCTGGAATGAATCCTATTACTATGGAAGCCATGGGAGGGTTTCTTTCTGTAGGCACACAAATGAAAATCGAAAGACCAGGGAAAGCCTGTGCAATCACACCTTGTTCAGAAATTGACACCCCTACAGTATTAATGAATGATGGAGAGTTCAGGAGAATTAGAAATTTAGAAGATTGGAGAGAAAATGTTTCCAATGTTAAGTCTATATGGGATGCTGGAGAAATATTAATTGGTTATGGGGAGTTTTTAGAGAATAATAAGAAATTGGTTCCCTCAGCTTACAATAAAGACTGGTGGGCTGCAGATTTGGCAGAAGCACTTGATATGCCAACAAAAGTTGAATTGTTTGCTGGAATTTTAGGAGCAAGAATGGATTCTCTGCCAGAAGGATTGCCTTTCAACGGAGCAATAAAAAGAGGAGGAGAAAACCCTCTGGATCGAAAATGGAGAAAAAGAAAATGGATTACATATCTTAAAAGATTAGAATTGGATTGGATACAGATTAAAAAAATATCACAAGATTATGGCACGGCTATACCGCCACCATGGAATTTATGGTGGTCGGATTTACCAATGACCTTTGTGCCGATTCTAATCGATAATTTGTTACGTTCAGAAATCAAAGAAGAGAAAGTTATTATTATTGACGCAGTTAAAAATTGGCCTAATGAAGAAAAACTTAGGGAAGAAGACATTTTTCTGCAAATATCTGAAAAATGGCCAGATTGGACGCAAGTAAGGCAAAATGGAGTTGTTAAATCGGCGCTCATGACACTCGGCATAGAACATTATCACGATAATGGAAATGTTGTCATCAGTAAAAATTGGGAAGCGCTCTTAGAGGGATTAGGGTTAGAAATATCTGAAGGTTTTATTAAAGAAAAAATTACAGGTAAAATGCATATCAAAGAAAGGATTGAAAGAATTAGGAATGCTCAACTATTAATTGCTCAGGAGTCGAAAAGAATAGATGAATTAGAACGTCTTAGAGAGTTAGAAAGAATTGAAGCTACAACAACTGCAAGACAATCAGGGTTGGACATCAAAGAAACAGAGAAAGCGGGAGAAAAAGCGGCAGAGAAGATAATTGATACTGGACCGGAAGATAGTGAAAAATTGTTTAAAGCAAAGATCCTTATTGATGAAAATGAGGTAGAGAGAAGCCTTTGGATAGTTAGGAAATTGTCGGAACTAAGGTGGGAAGATTCTGTTCCCTGTAGAATTGGGGCTCGAATGGGTAGACCGGAAAAATCTGCTAGAAGAGAGATGAAAACATTGACTCATTCATTATATCCCATCGGAGAAAATGGAGGGAGTCAGAAATTACTTACTCAGGCAGCAGGTAAAGGCAGAATAAGAGTAGAAATGGGAAGGCGGGTTTGTCAGATCTGCGGGAAAGAATCTCCCCACTTGATTTGTCATAACCGGAATATTGCACATGAAGTAATAGAATGTGGAGGAAAGACAATAGAAAGGAAATCAAGAGGAGGGAACCGAAGGAGAAGAAGAGGTGAAAGGACAACCGTCGAATTGGATAAAATGTTAGAAGTCAAAAGAAGAAAATTGGGATTAGATCGATTGCCGACAAATATCAAAGCACAAAAAGAATTACTCTCAGAAGAGCAAACACCCGAACCTATAGAAAAAGGAATATTACGAGGAAAACATGGAGTCTCAGTGTTCCGTGATGGAACTTCAAGATACGATATGATAGACGTTCCAGTAACTCATTTTAAACCGAAAGAAATACGCACTTCGTGGGAAAAATTATACAATCTAGGTTATGAAAAAGATGTTTATGGGAATAAATTAGTCTCTGATGATCAAATCCTAGAATTATTTCCTCAAGACATAATACCTTCTCTAAATGCAGAAGAACATTTGATTGCAACTTGTAATTTCGTTGATGACCTCTTAGTTCGATTCTATAAAATGGAGCCTTTCTATAATGTCAAAAGTGTTGATGACATTGTGGGTTCACTAGCAATAGGCCTTGCACCACACACTTCAGGAGGCGTGCTATGCAGAATAATAGGATGGACATCTGCTTCTGCGGGTTATGCTCATCCTCTTTTCCATGCTGCTAAAAGAAGGAATTGTGATGGAGATGAAGATAGTATACTAATGCTAATGGATGGGTTACTGAACTTTTCAAAACATATCTTACCATCAGGCAGAGGCGGTAGGATGGATGCACCCCTTGTATTGACAACTCGGCTAAATCCTAGTGAAATAGACAAAGAAGCATTGAACGTTGACTGTTCTCATTATTACTCAAGACTTTTTTATGAAGAAACTCTTAATCAGCCACATCCAAGTGAGTTAAGAAATATTGTTGAAACTGTAGAGTCGCGTCTAGGTACAATAGGCGACTTGCGAGGATACGGGTGGACGCATGAATCGGGAAATTTAGATGCAGGGCCCACTAATTCTTCCTACAAAACACTGAAATCAATGGAAGATAAAATGAACGGACAATTGGCGATTGGTAGTCTTTTGAGAGGAGTGAGGGTTGAGAGAGTTGCTTCTCAAGTAATTGAGTCGCATTTCCTTCCTGACCTAAGAGGAAATCTAGTAGCATTTACCAGACAAAAAGTCAGATGTGTGAAGTGTGGAGAATCATATCGAAGAATGCCTTTATCGGGAAAATGTATTCAAACACATAAATTGGAAATTGGAGGATTATCTGCTAGAAGAGAAGAAGACACAACAAAGTGTGGAGGAAATGTCATACTAACTGTTTCAGAAGGCAATGTCAGAAAATATATCAAAGTCACCGAAGGAATTATTCAGAATTATGGTGTTGATATGTATACTGAACAAAGAGTGAAATGGCTTACTGAAAGTGCAGACTCTTTATTCAACAATGATCGAGTTACTGTAATGACTTTGAGTGATTTCTTGTAATTAATAATCTACTCCAATTATTTTGAGGATTTTATCCATCCATTGTAACTTAACTAACTTTTCAGCGACATTGGTGTCTCCTGTCCATTTACCAACTATGTCTGTGCGAGTGCCCAATAAGGAAATATGAGTAGTCGGAACACCTAATGCAACAAGAAAGCAAATTGCTCTGTCTCCATCGGTAAATCCTCCTGGATTATGCATGCCTTCAATCTCCCTTGGTGTTTGATGAGTCAATACTAATCTAGGAGGATGAGGGAGCTTAGAAGCAATATTTAGTAAATTTTCCCAGGATTCAAGATTATCGCCATGAGCATGTAATATAACAGGAATGCCCCGTTTTACTGCTTCTATTGTTCCCGCGCCTCCATCTGCATCACTGACAATACAAACCAAGCGAGACCAGGCTCTCTCTGATATCGATTCAGGTAATGAAGAAAGAACACCTACCGCCCCATCTGCTGCAACTATTAGAGCAGAGGTTTCCAATGTAGAAATAACCTCGGACTCATCAACTGCAGCACCTAAGACAGCAATGTTAGTATCTCTCAATACCAATCTTCTACGCAAATTTGCTAATGTGACAAACCTTTGAGGTCTAGCCCATACATCTATTGTAGAATTCTCAACTACTGATAGAAGATTAAGGGCGCTGACCTCATCAGACATCAACTCCCAACCGAAAAAATCTCTTACCTCATCTTGTATATCAAGTAATCTTTTATCAAGAACGGAAATTCCAAAATTTGACGGCATTTTCGCTCTGCTCCAGTGGAAGGAGACGGTGAGTATTGAAGAACCCTCGTCGTTCATGATTGTAATATGCCGATGCCGCTCGCCAAACCGAGTATCGAAGATGAGGCTATAATGGCTAGGTATCCATTTCTTCCTCAGGGTAGTATTTTTCTTAAACTGGTTCTTGAGAAAAATGGCATCACAGTAGAGGATCTTATTGAAGCTCATTGGTTAGAAGAAGTAAGATCAAGGGGGCGAGTACGGCTCCTAGAATCTGTAATGCATAAAGAAGGAGTAGACAGTGCTACGACTATTGATTTATCATCAGATTTAGGAAAAATGACGGAGTCGTTGTCTTTTTTGTACGCTATGCTTGTAGTATGTGCTTCATTTAATGAACGTTTATTGGCAAGATGGGTTGAAGGAGAGGCCAGTAGAGCAGATCAATTATTTGGCATGGATGAAGAAAATTTCGAGATTCTAGCAAGATCGTATCTTTCAGATATTAGAGAAATAAAAGAAGTAAATGAAAAATCTACTTACTGGATTCCAATGAGTGATTTTATAGAACTGTGTCCACGAATTTCTGGAAATTATTGGAGATTGATAAATCGACCAGTGAAGGATGGTTGGGTGTGCATGAATCCTGGAGCAGGAGATACAAGTAGGCAACGAACTGCAAGATTAATCAAAGAAAGAATTCGAGAAGATATGACAAATAGTTGTGTAGATAGAATGAATAAAATGGATGATACGTTCGCAGAACTTTTCGTTGATCCTGTAGAGAGAGTGACAAAATTATTATCTGAACAGGTAAAAGAAGAAATGCCTATGACTGCTGCAATCAGAGAAGATTGGCCACCCTGTTTTGAATCGGCTGTTGCAGAGTTGAGTCAAGGAGTCAATGTGAATCATACTGGTCGGCTTTTCCTAGCTTCCATGTCTCTGGCGATGGGTTTGAGTCAAGAACAGGCTTGTGGATTCTTTACCAATGCTCCTGATTATAATGCAGACACTACAAGTTATCAAATCAATCAGATTTTTGAAAGAGAGTATACGCCTCACGGATGTGCTGCTCTAAAAACAAGTGCAAGATGTCCCGTTTCACCTGGCGATGATCGATTATGTGATCAGGAATGGTTAACTCATCCTTTGAAATACCTCAAAGCAAAACAAAGGCGTCGTTTTCAAGAAGGTGGCACAGCTATAGTTGCTGAAAAACCGAATGAAACATAGTCAAAGAAGACAATTCTTCATAGGTAGGTTTCGTTAAGACTAATCTGCAGGAGGTTGAGTCGGGTGGTGCGAACACTAGTTCTAACAATTGATAGAGACAATGACCTTGGTGTTAAAGCTGCAATTAGAGGCCCTGTTGTAGGAAGAAAACCAACTATAACTGCAGCAATAAAACTAGGCATTGCAGATCCTGAAGAGTCAGATACTAATGCTATCCTTGGAGCATTACATCATTATGACAGGTTAATAGGAAATATTGATGGAAACGATGAAGTTGAAGTTGCCATACTTACAGGAGATGTACGGGTGGGTCCAAGGAGTGATAGAGCAATAGCAAGTCAATTAGATGAAGTCATTAAAGAATTTCAACCGGATGTGGCAATTCTTGTAACTGATGGTGCTGATGATGAAGCATCTATGCCAATCATTACTTCTCGTATCAGAGTGGAACACGTTGAGAAAATTATTGTAAGACAATCAAAAGGAATAGAATCGACTTACTATTATGTTGCTAAAGCAATAGATGACCCGCGATGGAGAGCACGATTACTAGTCCCTGTTTCTATATTTTTGATGATAATAGGATTGGGGCTGATTCTCCCCAATGGAAAAGTGCTAATTGGTATAATGCCATTATTAGTAGGTATTTGGATTCTTTCAAAGGGACTTGGTTGGGAAGAACAATTGGAAAGACTCATGGTAGATTTACGAGACAGCGCTCAAAAAGGAATTTTCTCTTCCATGTTATGGGCAATGTCGATATTTGCTGTATTCTTAGCTGGAATAACTATGTTTCAGGTTTTCTCAGATACTGCAACATATGGTGATTCTTCTGACATATTAATTTGGACAACTGCAATAGAGGAAGCTTTGCAGTGGCTTGTTGTTGCTGTATTTTCTTTTGCTCTAGCGATAGGAATTGTGAGATGGGGAGAGGGGACATTCACTGGAAGATCAATGCTTCTAATAGGGAGAGGGGCTATTGTTTACACAATCGCAGATGCTTCTCTAGGAGTTCTAATTACAATTTTAAGCGCTCAATCATATATAGTGAATTTTGAAACAGTCTCAAATGACTGGGATCTACCACTATTTACTCTTGTTTTATATTATCTTCTAAAAACAGCGGTTGAGTCAATTACTAAAGATGAAGAAGATGTTACGAATAACAAATTTTGGGGAGTTTAATTCTCAAATAAAGATTCTATACGGCACGAAGGGCACATTACCTTAATTGGACGGATGGGGGGTATTCCTATGCCAACGTTACAATGAGGGCAAAGAATCGCTTGGTTCACTTTTGATTGACGTTCTTTGGCATCACGACTAGGATCATAAGTAAACCTATATTTGTGAGCATCATTTAGGAAGGCTGGAGAGCCTTCTTGAGAAGTTTGAGCATTGATGAAATTAGACTCTTTCTCAGGAATCTTAGGGCTAGGATTATTATTTGTAGAAGAAAAGCCACCTTTTTCAAAGTCATTAATTTCATTCTCAATATCTGAAACGGTCATCCCCAATTCTCTAGCAACACGATCTATTGCTAAACTTCTTTCATAATCGTCCATGCCAATAAATTGTTGTAATGTTGTTGCTGGAATCATGGCCATGGAAATCTCTCTTAATTTAGGAAGGTCATTTGGAATTCTTTAGAAAATCTCTGACAATTTCTCCTTCAGCTTTGACAAGTTGTTCGGCTACAGTAGATTTTGATAATCCTAATTTGGCAGCTATATCCCTTATAGAGGTCTTTTTTGGCACCTCATACCAGCCATTACTATGTGCTACCTTGATAATTCGATGTTGTTGTAAAGTTGTTCCAATATTAGAAATACCATCAGAATTTTTAGCTCGTGTTATTCTTTCTACTGGCATTTGATTTTGAATTGCATTCAACACTTTAACTATCGAAGATTGGCGTCCAGACAATTGCAACACAAGTCCTGATGAAGTTAAATTAGTACCAGCCAAGATACACAAATCATTACTAGAGAAAAAATCTTGTATTATTTTAGATTCTAATTCTAGAACTAACAAATGATGAGTTAAATAATCAGATGACCATTCCTCTAATATCTCTAAAATTGAGACACCATCTATACTAAATCCAGGAGGAGGGCATGACGAGTCTAAAGTTATACATTCGACCATTAATCTAAGTTTACCATCAATGATTCCAAGGTTACCGCGATAATCCCAACTAACAAATTCCAATGCTTTGCGAATACGAGAATCATGACTAATGGAAGACGGTGAACACTCGACTCGAACCGCGCGCATGGTCAATTCCCTCACACCTCAGTTACACCTAGTGGTTAAGAAAATGATTCATAGTTGATTATCCATCGATTCGTCGATTACTTTCTTTTCACTTTGTATAATAGCACGAGCAACTTCGGGAGAATATCCAACCTTAGTAAGATCATCTAATTTCTGAACACTTGATTCTTTTGACCAATTATCTCTTGTCACTTCTTGTTGGAAATTCTCAGTATGATCAGTAAATTCTCGAACATTTGGTTTGTTTCTCCGCACCAAAACTAATCCTGCTAATAATATCATACTCATGCTAAATATTCCAGCTGTAATTACTGAATTAGATGAAAGAAGTTGAAATACACCCATTTCAATATAATCATCTTCAATCGAATCCATACAGCCATCGCCATCTAAGTCAGTTGATTTAGAGGATTGCCAATTAGTCAAACCATTTGGACAATTGTCTCTAGAATCAGGAATCCCGTCTCCATCGTCATCTAAATCTTCAATGTCGTCAATACACCCGTCATTATCGATATCTAAGCCACTATCAATACTATTTGGGCAATTGTCAAATGCATCCAAAATACCATCATTATCATCATCTGAATCTTCATTATCATCATGACATCCATCTCTATCTGAATCTTCAACTAATGAGGAAACCCAACCAGAAGTAGGGTTGTCTTGGCAATTATCTACATCATTATCTATGCCATCGTTGTCGATATCGTGATCTTCTGAAGCATCTAAACAACCATCATTATCTAAATCTCCATCAGAACCTCCAGTGGTTGTGAACATTTCACTTCTGATACAATTATCTTCTGTATCTAGGAAACCATCATTGTCATCATCAAGATCTTCTAACGCATCATTACAACCATCCAAGTCCCAATCATTCAATGTTGAAGAAGACCAACCCATCACCCCCATAGGACATTGGTCAGAAACATCGGGAATTCCATCATTGTCACTATCATCATCTTCGACATCATCATGACAACCGTCTCCATCTTGATCTGTTGCTGGACTTGAAATCCAAAGAACTAGTCCTTGAGGGCAGGAGTCTTCACGATCTGTAATGCCATCGTTATCATCGTCATCGTCATCAAATACATCATGACAACCATCAACATCGTGATCGAAGTACAAATCATCCCACCAAGAATAACCGGATGGGCAAGCATCGTTACTGTCTAAGTAAGGATCATTGTCATCATTGTCATCTTCATCGGCATCACGACATCCGTCACCGTCATTGTCAATAGCAAAATCTCCCCAATATTGTGCACCATCGGGACATAAGTCATATCCATTTGGAATACCATCGCCATCGTTATCAACATCTTCAGTGTTATCATCACAACCGTCACCATCATTATCTAAAATAGTGCCAATCTGACCTACAGGGCACAAATCATCTGAATCTAAATAACCGTCGTTATCATCATCCATATCTTCAGAAGAATCCTTACATCCGTCACCATCATGATCGTTAAGTGGTGAAGAAGTCCATGTGGATTCACCAAATTGGCAAGCGTCTTGGTCGTCAGGAATACCATCAGAGTCATCATCATTCCAATCTCCTTCATTCACAAGATTAACTTTGATTGTTTTTGTAACAGAAGCCTCATCTTTAGTTGAAGAGGATACAGATACTGTCAGCCAGAACTCTTGATTATCATTGACCTGTGACAAGCTTGGGGCTCGGATAAACAAGTCAAAATTGTTCATTTGACCCTCTATCAATGTAGTTGTATGCTGGTACGTTCCAGCAAAACCAGCATCTACAAACCAATTCTCAGGAGCACCAGAAACATCGATTATAACAATATCAGATTCTCCAGGGAGTTGAATCGCATTTATCTGATAATTTGTATTAAATGATTGAGCAGGTACGAAAGTCATTTCATCTGGGTTGGCGCTGATTTCGACATCCCATACATTCTCCGACCACATACATACATCCCATTTTTCTTCACTATATTCAGAACTAGAACAGTCATCAGTAGTCCAAATGATATCTCTGTTAGGCCAATCAAAGTTGACAATTGGCTGAGATGAAGATTGAATGTTATTGCCAAATATACCCATGAGATTATCTGAACTAGAGGTTATAATTCGAGTATTGATGACCCCATAAGCATCAGTAAGTGTTTGCCCTGTTAGAAGTTCGCCATTGGTGCCTAACTGAGGAGAATTGATTCTAGTCCATCTTAATTCCACTCGCTCTTCGTCAGTAATTGTGTCATCCATAGACTCGAACCAAGTAATATGTACTGAATTATCATTATCAAAGTCGACTCTAGGATTTGCACCATATGTCATATCGGAACCTGGTACAGCAGAATTGGTAACAACTGCTACCTGACTCAAATCTAAACCGTCAGCCTCACCATCAAGAACCCCCGTGCGACTCAAATCTAATTGCATGTAATGTAGTTGAGAAGGAACATCTCTGCCGGGCATAGATTCACGTCCGTCTACCCAAACAACGTGTACATTCCCATTATCGTCAACATTGACGTCGGGATTAACAGACCAACCATAACCACTGGTTAAACGTGTATCATTCACCAAAACAAAGTGCCCAATCGTGCTCCATCCAACATCATCTTGCCAAATATAATCCAAATCAGGGCCGATGTCTTCAACGTATTGTCCTGTTTGATCATCTATACTAATTGCAGGCATTCCTCTAGCCCAACCATTTCTTGGAGAGGTAAGGATAGAATACGGATTTAATACTGTAAGGAAAGTTTCTGTTGAGCCACTACCAGTTGTGAGTGAGACTATTTCATTAACAAGAGCGTTGAGTTCTTCTGTATAATTTGCAACTGGAACAACTATATCATCAATCCAAGCAGCATCAAGACCTGAACTAATACTTCCATCTTTCACGTACTTCCACATCAAAGTGTGTTGACCAAGAGTAACTGGTGTTGTGAAATTACCACTCTGAGAACCTGACCATTGAGCTAACTGAATTCCATCAATATAAAATTTTAAGAAATCATAGTTTGATTCTGAAGATACATTATATGAGAAACTTACAGAACCTGTTGTCAATATTCCAACAAATTCTAGATTAGTACTTTGTCCATCAGAAATGTCTCCTGATTGTGCCGAATAAGTACCAGAAATAGG
>Ga0066836_10000020_pt1 | contig 64046 bp, 65 predicted proteins | sample ETNtaG_18_FD_71568 | JGI IMG/M metagenome (GOLD analysis project Ga0066836, IMG submission 71568) | Marine microbial and viral communities from oxygen minimum zone, Eastern Pacific Ocean - ETNP201302SV91 | ecosystem: Environmental > Aquatic > Marine > Oceanic | place: Pacific Ocean: Eastern... | reverse complement strand
TAAGGTAGTATATCTAGGCCAAGATTTGTCGATGTACGATGATTTGAAACAAGGGTTCCCCAATCTTTTCCTTCAACCACTTTATGATGACGGGCAGACAACTGAATGGAATGGTATGAATTTTCATAGTACATTCGAAAAAGTCAGAAATAATCCAGAGTGGCGATTATCTTTACAAACACATAAATGGATGGGTGTTGAATGAAAAGAGCGGTTATGGCTCTAAGTGGAGGCATGGATTCAACCAGCCTTCTTATTCATCTTCTAGCAAATGGGTACAAAGTAGATTGTATATCCTTCGAATATGGTCAAAAGCACATTATTGAAGTAAAAAGAGCTACAAATAATATCAAATATCTCAAAGAGAAAGGCTTTGACACAACACACAGATTAGTTGATCTCTCTGGTGCAATGAAATTATTTCACTCCGCTTTAACTGAAGAAGGTTTTGAGATACCCGAAGGATATTATGAATCTGAATCAATGAAGGCTACCGTAGTACCTAACAGAAATGCAATATTTTCGTCAATAATATATGGATATGCTCTTTCTATATCTTCAAGAGAAGAGGTGCCCGTAGAAATCGCCTTGGGCGTCCATAGTGGAGATCATGAGATATATCCCGACTGTAGGCCAGAATTTTATGAAAGTCTAGAGGAATCCTTTAGGATTGGAAATTGGGAGTCTGAGAAAGTGAATTTCAGCCTCCCTTATCTTAACATGAATAAGACAACAATTCTTCGTGACGCTGAAAAATCTTGTAATGTTTTAGATTTAGATTTTAATACAATATTTTCGAATACCATAACTTCGTACAATCCTGACTCAGATGGGAAAAGTTCAGGCAGAACTGGTTCAGATATTGAAAGGATATTGGCTTTCAATGAAATAGGACTTGAGGATCCGATAGATTATATCGAGCCATGGAGTATCGTACTTGAGAACGCTCTATCTGTTGAAAAAAAATATAATGAACAAAGATACAAAGATGAACTGACAGAATTACAGTTTAATGTCACTAGGAAAAATGCAACAGAGCCTCCATTCACAGGGTCATTGTTAGATGAAAAGAGAGGAGGGGATTATGTTTGCATATGCTGCAACCACCTCTTATTTACTTCAGAAATGAAATATAATTCAGGTTGTGGCTGGCCAGCATTTCATAGTGAAGATAACAACGCAAAAATTAAAAAAATAGAAGATAGGAGTTATGGCATGAGACGTATAGAAGTAAAATGTTCAAAATGTGATTCGCATTTGGGTCATTTATTTAATGATGGACCATCTGAATTTGGAGGAGAAAGATACTGTATAAATTCAGCATCAATGAGTTTCGAGGAGAGAGAATAGTATGGTGACAATAATTCGAAGATTTGTAGAAACTGATACAGGTCACAGAGTACCGAATCACAAAAGCAAATGCAAACATATACATGGACACAGATATCGCTGGGAAGCAGAGATAGAGGGTGATGTAATTTTGGAAAATGGTGTATCTGATGAAGGAATGGTGATGGATTTCGCCGATATCTCAGAGATACTTAAGAAAAATATTCACGATTTAGTAGACCATGCATTTATTGTCTATGAGAAGGATGAAAAGGCATTAGAAGCTTTGTCTGTTTTAGAAGAATCTCATAGAACTGTTATTGTTCCTTTCATACCTACTGCCGAGAATTTAGCAAGATGGGCATTCGAGATAATCGAGCCAAAGATTGTATCTAAATATGAACAGAAATTACGTTTGGCCGCCTTTCATGTAAGAGAAACTCCAAAATCCTGGGCAACTTGGAGAAAGGATCATTAATGCTTAGAAATGATTTCTTCCCATAATTCAGGATGTTTGGAAAAATAATCGAATGCAATATTCGTAGTCTGAATTACCCCCAGAAGTCTGTGAATTTCGTCATCCTTCGGTAAACCTCTGAGAATCACTCTGTGTAATGTTTCATCAATCCCACTTCTCCTAAAGTCTATAGTAGGAATCAGTTCAGATAATCTAGTTATCTCATTTCTCAAAACATTCTTCAATTCCGCTGATAGAAGTTTATCGTTCTGAAGATGCTCAGAAGAAGAATTGTTACGGAACCAACAGTAACAAATTATTGAAACAGCATGACTAAGATTCATGATAGGATATCCTGGCCAAGTAGGGATTGTCACTAGCAAATCACATATCTTTAACTCACTATTAAGAAGGCCTTTTCCCTCGGGGCCAAAAACAATTGATACTTTACCTTCAACATCACTAAGTTTTTCAGGGATATCCTCAGGTTCTAAGAAGTGTCGAAAAGAAATTTTACTACCCTGTTCCCTTTTACCCGATGTCCCAATGACAAGACTGGAGTCCGAGACTGCTGACTTGATATCCTCGTAAAACTTAGCCGAATTTAATACTGACTGGGCATGTTTAGCTCTATTCCTTACTTCATCTGACCAAATTACTTCACTTCCAACAATCCTGAGATCGTGGAATCCGAAGTTCATCATCGAGCGAGCTACGGCACCTATATTACCATCAAACTGAGGACGAACAAGAATAATAGAGACCCTTTCAGAATAAAGAGGAGGGGGGACATCAAGCATTTCGCCCATCGGAATCAAATGTCCGTAGTGATGAATGAGAATAATACTTCTCTAATCGACTCTTCGTTGTTTATATCTAGTGATATACCCGGCAATCCAGTTCCTCATTCTCTTATTGGATACATCTGTGTATTCTGTGACATAATGCTTGTTGTTCTCGAAATCTGCGTTGAACATGTCTGGATAAAGTTCCACCAATCTCAAAGCTCTGATTTTAATGAATGATGGTCTAATATTACCCATTTTTAGTCCTCCAATAATTTGACTTCTAAGGGAAACCCTTCTTCTCTAGTAACCTGTACTCGTATCTTTCTTGGTGGATTCTGCATACCTTTAGCCCAAATGAGGTGATTGACTGCTTCGTCAATCCAGATTTCCTCTTCGTCAGTTTTCTTCATGTGCTGAGAGACGTGTTTTTTAATTTGAGCCATAGCACGGTTTGCCCTTCGTGTTCTAGGAACGGACCAGGCTGCACGTAATGGAATAGTCATTTCTCTAACTTCAGCCATAACTTAATCACCTCTGTAATTTTGATCTGCGCCACATATGTCTCTTAGGGTGGCTTGTAACATTTCTATTAGTACGAAGCATGACCCAAACAGGAACTCTACGATTTTGTTTTGTGACTTTGTTAAGTCTGAGTTTCTTTGCTAGTGGTTTAACGCGTGCCATGAAATCACCTTAGTATTTTGAAAGTCCTGGGTATTTTTCTTCTGCAGCATCCCTAACTGAGTGTGCAACTTTATCCAAAAGGGCGTGGCCTGAAGGAGTCAGAACCTTACCAAAATTGACCGTATTTGCAGGGTTCCATTTACTGGTTATTAATCCAGCACCATCTAATTGTTGTAACACAGTCCTAGCTACGTTCCTTGAACCTGAAGCTGCACGGGTTGGTTTTACGCCTCTGTCTTTAGGACCGCCGAACAATTGCGCCATATGGTTTGTACCTATAGGGCCTTTCATACCTACCTTCCTAAGCACAGCGGCAGAGCGAATAAACCACCAATCATCTTGAGTAGGTGGTCTCTCACGGTGGATACCGGTTTTTGCATATTCTGCCCATTCTGGAGGGTTTATTTGCTCAAAATTTTGTAACTCAGATGAAAGGGTTCCGATTAATAAATCAGCAGGTACATCGTAATACGTGGTCATACTCTCACCATTGTGCGGGCCGACCGTCCTAGAGTCTGTATTTAACCGTGATGTCAAGAGTCGAATGCCTGATACAGTGAAGACATACTGTAACAGTATTCAACAAGTATTCAAAACCATACCCCTAACCCCCTAATAACATGGAGAAGTCAATGTCGCGTAACCCTAACATGCTACGGACACTTATTGGACTTGGTTTGGTATTAATATTCATACTTGGTTATGCTGTGCATTCGAATACTGTGGATTCTGAATATTACCTTTTTGAAACTACAAATTCTGAAAATAACCTTGAATTGATTCAACTTGAAGAAAACATGTCTGAATGGTATGTAGTTACAAATTCAGCCATAACATGGATTAATACTACTGTTTATGGGGCTCCTCAGGGTAGTATACTCAAAATGGATGCATCAGGAATTGATTGGTACCATACTCCATCACTCGGTCAAAACGAAAAAGATTTTAATTGCAAAGAATTTTCTCCAGATTATATAGATCTAATTGAAACTTGTATCAAAGGACCTTTTCATGAGATTGAATTAGATGAACAAAATAATATGATTGGTTTAGTATCACTAGATCTTCCTCTTGGCGGTTTAGGCTCTACACAAGCTGATGATTTAGATGAGGCGAATCAAACAGTTAAGACATTGATAGAAGATAATACAAATATCATAACATGGAGAATTACTATCATAGATTCTGAAGGAGAAATTATATCATCTCAAGGTATAGAGGCGTCTACAACGACTACAACACATGAATTAGTGTCCGTAAAAGAATTCAAACTAGATCCGGTTCAAGAAGCAATATACAGTTTCGCAACTCTTGTTGGTTGTTTCACATTGTTACTAATACTACCAATGATAGCATACTTATCTGCAGTATACAAAGAAAAGAAGGATGAAGAAACAAGATTAGGTACACCAGAATTATTGATAGAAGATTAAGCATGAACTATTATTTCAGAGTCTTAATTTTTGAGTATTAGTTACTAGACTATTTGCAAACTTCTCAATCCGAGAACTCAAATCTTGATCGGAAATATTTCCTTCAGAATCAAAGACATTTTTGACCTTTGCGACAACTAATTGCTCAGGTATAGCAATACCATGAATCCAGCGAGATACGACCCTCATATGATTTAATGTGGTAGTATTGGCCTGCCCACCTAAAGTACTAATGAAGCCAAATACCTTGCCAGATGTTTGATCGAAAGATAACCAGTCAAGGCTATTTTTCATCACCCCACTCATTGTTCCGTGGTATTCTGGGCTAGATAAAACGAAGGCGTCCACAGAATTCGCTAATTCTTTGAACTTCTTAACATTAGGATGATCCCAACACCCATCTTCTCCAACAAAAGGTAAAGGATTGGCTTCATTATCCCAGACAATCCAATCTATATCGTGATTAATTAGTAATTCAGATACTATCTCTAACATCCTTCCATTAGCTGAATCTAAGGTATAAGTTCCACAAATTCCCATCATCCTAAGCCGGCGCGTCATATATCCCGGAAGATGTATATGTCTTCAATATAACAGTATCACAGAGGCAAAGACTGCCAATGCTTAACTCAAAGAAGTATATGCGAGAGATATGTCCGATTTCGACATAAAGCAATTACTGGTAGATGCAGGCTCTAGTGCAACCAGTAAAAACTATAGCGAATCGGCTAATTTGTACAAAAAGGCCACAGATGTCGATAAAAATTCTACAGCAGCATGGTATGGTCTAGGAGTCATGTATGCTAAACTTGGGAATCTAGAAGATTCAATAAAGTCATTTGAACAGGCTCATAGGATTAATCCAGATTATGGTGCTACTAATGCCAATCTAGCCTTGATTTTAGAAAATAAAGATCCTGAGAGAGCAGCAAATTTTGCTAAGATGGCCATGGAAAGTATAGGTGAAAAACCTGAACTGTTAAGAATCTCTAAACTAACTTCTACTAAAAAAATAGCATTATTTGAAGAATCACACCAATATACTGAGGAAGAAGTAATAGTTCTTCCTGCTAATGAGATTACTACAGAAAATAGTGAAATTTCTGTAACGAAAAAAGATGAAGAAACTAATGAATATCTGGAATACGGAAAAGAGGATTTTGTCAATAGCAAAACAGCAAGATTCTCTCGTGCAATCAAAATGAGTGAGCGTGGAGAACATGCGGCTGCAGTTAATGAGTGGAAAGAATTATTGAAAAAAGATAATACAGATATAGATTGCTGGCAAGGATTGGCTGATGCACTATCAGATGCTGGATACATAGAGAGAGCAAATCAGTGTCTGCAGAGAGTAGAAGAATTGAAAGATATGGAAAAAAAGAGCCAAGAAATAAATGAAAATGAAGAAATGGAAAACTTAGTGTTGGCTGCCAAAGAAGTGAAAGAAAAAATTATATTACAAGATGAAAATCTAGAAAAAAGCGTGAATGAAGCAATAGAATGGTACAATAAAGGACTTGTGCTACTTACTGAAAGCAATGCAAAAGAAGCCTTAAATTGCTTTAACAAAGCGCTGATTGAGGCACCGGAGCTGGAAATAGAATTAAGAGTAAGGATACATAATGGGAAAGGACATGCACTCTATCAAAAAGAAGAGTTTGCTGAGAGTATACAAGAATATCACGCAGCCATAGTTTTGGATCCCAGTTCAGTAACTGGACGGACACTATACAATATGGGTTCATCATATGCCGCCATAGAGTTATATTCAGATGCAGTAAAATGTTTCGAACAAGCAAAAGGTAGAGGGCTGGGAGTGGAAGATTTGAAACTATGCAAGGCACAAATTAATCGCTGTAAATTATTGATAAAAGAACAAAAGAAATTTAGTTAATTGATTTCTGAATCTCAACAATAACAGATTTACTTGTAGGCGTATTACTTCCATCAGCAACACTATCTAAAGGAATAAGTACATTAGATTCGGGGAAATAAGTCGCAACATTACCTCTTGGTATATCATAAGGAACAACATACCATTTAGGAGAACGTATAGGTTCGAAATCACCTGAAGATGTAATGTCAACGAGGTCGCCTTTTTCGAGATTGTTTTCTATCAAATCATCCTTATTCATTAAAACAACTCTGCGACCGTTTTTGATACCACGATATCTGTCATCTAAGCCATAAATTGTTGTATTATATTGGTCATGAGATCGAATAGTCATCATTGTAAACTTTTCAGAATTATCAATACATGAAAGTTCATGACTAAAGAAATTAGCCAGACCATTTTTAGTCTCAAAAGTACGGCTGTCTTTAGGAGGGTTGGGCAAGTAAAATCCAGAGGCAGATGAAATTCTCTTATTATAATCATCAAATCCAGGAATGGTTTTTTCAATTAAATCGCGTACTAAATTGTAATCTTCAGAGAGATTCTTCCACGCAATCCCACTTCTTTCGAGCCTTGTTTCTAAAGCACCACCTATTCCAGAAACGATTGCTGGTTCAGAAAGAAGATGAAGGCTAGCGGGTTCTGAAGTACCTCTAGAAGAGTGAACTATGCCCATTGAATTCTCAACAGAAACGAATTGAACACCGACAGGTGAGATGTCAGTTTCTGTCCTCCCTAAACAGGGTAGAATCAGTCCCATCTTACCACTTACTAAATGTGACCTGTTAGGCTTGGTAGAAATATGAACTGTCAAGTCACACTCATTCAGAGCATTGGATGTACGAATAGTATCTGACATTGCTGAAACAAAATTACCACCCATAGCAAGAAACACTTTCGCATCTCCTGATTCCATGGCACGAACAGCTTCGACAGAATCATAACCATGTTTGTCAGGGGTGATGATACCAGTGGACATTTCTAGGTTTTCAGCAAAAGAAGGAGAGGGTTTGTGATTAATTCCAACTGTTCGATCGCCTTGAACATTTGAATGGCCTCGAACCGGACAAACTCCTGCACCGGGCTTTCCAATATTGCCCCCGAGAAGAAGAAAATTAACTATTTCTTGTATTGTTGCGACTGAATTCTTATGTTGAGTAATCCCCATGGCCCAACATACAATAGTTGACTTAGATTGGGCAATCTTCTCACTCACCTCTAAAATAACTTCAGCACTAACTCCAGTAATCTTCGAAATTTCTGTTATTTCTGTATTTAGCACTAGATTCTTATATTCTTCAAAACCATGTGTTGAATTCTTAATAAAATCGAGATCTAGATTATCTGATTCTATCATAGCCTTAGAAAAAGCCCTGAATAGAGCTTGATCAGAATTAATCTTCACTTTCAAATGTGTATCTGCTATTTTAGAGCCAGTTCCAAACATTTCTAGAGGATTCTGAGGATGTTTAAATTTCTTCATTCCTGTCTCAACTAGTGGATTGATACTAATGATTGATGCACCTTTTTTTCGTGCATCTCTTAGTGCCGTAAGCATTCTTGGATGATTTGTACCTGGATTCTGACCGACTACTATGATCAAATCGGCGGAATTAAAGTCATTAAGAGTAACAGTACCTTTTCCAATCCCAATCGACTCACTCAAGGCGACTCCTGATGATTCATGGCACATGTTTGAACAATCAGGAAGATTATTTGTGCCAAATCTTCTTGCTAATAATTGCCAAAGAAAAGCGGCTTCATTACTGGTCCGACCAGATGTGTAAAATATTGCTTGGTCAGGTTTATCCAGAGATACCAAATGTTCGGCAATAATATCAAAAGAATCATTCCAAGATATTGGCTGATAAAAATCTGATTCTGGCATCAATACAAGTGGCTGAGTAATGCGACCCTGGGAATTCAACCAATAATCGGATTTTTTAGATAAATCTGCAACACTCCATTTAGACCAAAAATCGCTATTAGCCTTTTTACGAGTAGCCTCATCAGCAACTGCCTTGGCCCCATTCTCACAGAATTCAGCAAAGGAACGATGATTATCTGGATCTGGCCATGCACAACCAGGGCAGTCAAAACCATTGAAATCATTAACTTTTGAAAGATTTTTTAGTGAACCTATGACTCCCATATTACCTAAACCATATTTAACAGTAGAAATAATAGCAGGAATGCCCGCTGCTGAATTTTTAGACTTACTTAATTTCGGTGCTTTAACCTCTAATGGAGTTGAAGGATTTACTTTTCTTCTCATTTTCCCACCTAAGATTACACCAATTAGTGATTGATTCGGCCTCTACCTGAATAAACAGTCATATTATTATTTTTTGTAAATCCTATCAATGTCATACCATGTTCTAGAGCAATGTCGATAGCCAGACTACTAGGAGCACCTATTGCAACAATAACTGGTATGCCGGCTCTACGGGCCTTGTGAACTAACTCAAATGATATCCGCCCAGAGAACAAAACAAAGGTTTCAGAAAAATCCTCAGATGATAACAAAAAAGTACCAACTAATTTATCCATTGCATTATGTCGTCCAATATCTTCGGTGACGAGTAATAAGTTACCATTAGTATCAAACAAGCCACTAGCATGAGTTCCTCCTGTCTTGTTAAAAAGAATCTGATTTTTACGGAGTTCACTAAGACTGTTATTAATTAAAGCAGATTCTATCCGAATATTCGATGATAATTCGGGGCCATGAATATGTAAAAGATTGGAAATCGATTCCTTGCCACATACACCACATGATGATGTCGAGGAGCTTCTTCTTTGCATGACTGCAACATCTTTCTCAGAGATACTGGGTATTATCACAGATACATTATCTTCTTTAATCAGAAAATTTTCTATTTGATCAACAGAGTTAATCAGTCCTTCCGAGAATAACAGACCAACAACCAGTTCTTTGTCCATGCCAGGAGTGCGCATTGTCATACCTAAAGAAAAAACAAAATCAGAACCATTACTCACTGATATAGATAAAGCAGATTCATGGCATACGACATCTCTACCTTTGTTGATTCCATTGGGAGACAGCCAATGAGCTGGCACATCCCTAAGCCCTTCCATGCCTTTGGGAGATGCACACATCTTATCTTATCATGGGTTGTCATGTATATGTACACGATTATTCATAAAGCCCTACTAAGTCAACGGATCATGGGAATTCTAGGCGGAGATGCTTTCTCGCTTCCTGTAATTACTCAAAATGAAGTTATAGAAGTAAAAATTACAGTAAAAGATTCTGCATTAGAGCAGATGAAAAAAACATTACAAGGAGAAGAAAAAAGCCATTGCCTAGTTGTTAGTGCACAGTCTGGCGGATGTTCCGGTTACTTATATGACATGAAAATAATGGAGAAGCCAGAATCTGAAGAATTCCAAATACTAGATTTTGAAGGAATTGAAATATATATACATAACAACGATAGTGCATTACTTAATGGAATTGAAATTGAATTTAAAGACACATTAATGGGAGGGGGGTTCAATATTATCAATCCGAATGCATCTAGATCTTGTGGCTGTGGCCAATCATTCGGCTGAGTGATAAAATTGGCTCTAAAAAACTCTAATTGTAAGTACTACATACAAGAAAGATGTTTTACAATAATTGATGGGAAGGATTCTATTAAGCATCTAAATAGAATTGTAACATCTGACATAACGTCAATTAAGGATTTCGAATCTGTTGAAAGTCTGATATGCGAGGCAAATGGGAAAATAATAGATGGGCTGGAAATAAACAAAATTTCCGGACAGATATTAGTGATTAGTTCACCTGGAAGAAATGAGGATGTAAGGAAAGTATTTTCCTCGGGAATCCACTGGAATGAAGATGTAAAAATAATGAATGCAGATAACGCATTGGATGAAATATCTATATTCTCGGAAGGGGAAAAAGATATCGAGCAAATTCTAGACATAAAAATAGAAAATCAGAATGGAAAGCAATGGAAGGAAAACGAGAATTATTATTTTCAAAGCTTACAGATGAAAAAGGATTGTCAAGTCAATATATTGATTCCAAGTAATGAAGTTAGAAATTTTACCAGCATGATTGAAAAAAGAGGTGTATTGTTATCAAACAAGGAAATCTGGGACTCCCATAGGATTGAAAATGGAATACTTTCTAATGTAGAATTTACATCTAAATTTTTACCCTCTGAGATTGGGCTAGATAACATTGTAGACTTAAAGAAAGGTTGTTATCCTGGACAAGAAATACATGCGAGATTAGAAAGCAGAGGGCAAACAACAAAGAAAATTGTGAGATATTATTCAAAAGAAACATTAAAATTAGGAGATTATAGGTCTGATTCGGGACGTAAAGTCAAGATTACTTCTAGTTCGAGGAAGAAAGGTTTTGCTATTTTGAATAATAAAGAACCTGGAAAAATTTCTCTTGATGGTGTAGGAAAAATAACGATTGAGGGATTATAATTTATTGAAATCTGCTGATTCAAAATTTTCACCCTTAGTAACCCACTCATCAAGAGACATAAGAGGAGATATTTTGAGATCCCCTAGATGCTGTGTGAAAAGATATAATGTAGGCGAATGTTCTTCTACAACTTGCATCTGAAACGCTATTTTAACAGAATTGCCTCGATTCCTGAAAAAGGTCACTTCAATCATCAGACCAATGATAGTAGCTGTGTAAAGAACCAACAATATAGCTAGTGAAAAGATAATTGGATCAGCAAAAAGTGTATCTTCACGAATACCTTTGTATGAAAATGTCAACTGACGTACTAAAAAGAATACTAAGCCAACACCTACCCAGGGAGCCATCCACATCTCAACTAAAGTATCCATAGGAATAACGCGTCTCTTCGGAAGATCAGCAAAAGACAAAGCGCTAGCTGTAGCTGCTCTAATTACTGAAATGAAAGAAACTAAAATAATGTATAAAAGTGCTGACAAGAGGATTGTATTCTTAATACTGAAGTCAGCAAGCCAATGAAGATTCATTATTAATAAATAAGAAAATAAACCTAAGAATACAGTAATAGGCATACGATGAATTGATGATAATATCCTATCTGATGTTTTAATTCCAATATCTAACCGAGGGATACCAATTATCTCCCAACGATTAACATTCTTCACTAAAGTAGCGATTTTTAACAATAATTTTTTCTCAATTAGTATCCATTCAAAGATTTTCAAGGGGAACCACGCGAGAAGACCGATTATGACCGAAAATGGGAATAAAATTGGCCAAGCAATTAATGCTGGAAAAAGTATAAAATGAGTCACACCAAGTGGATTAAGAAGATCTGATTCGATGCGTGCTTGCCTATCTGGGTCAAGATACACTTTTCTTGCCTCAGCATCTAACTCGGAACGATATTTACTCAATGGTATTCCTGAATCTAAGACTACTCGAACTTTTTCTCTGTAATGTTCGTGTTCGGGTTCCATACCAGTCCACCATTTCCATGCAAAGGAAAGTGGGATGGCAAGGAATAGGGGCGAAAGCAATACTAGAACAGCCACAAAAGTCGACTCTAGACCTGCAACCATACCTCTCCCAAAACAAACCCTTCAATAAAGAAACGGAGACAATGGAGAAAAAAATGATGATTATGGAATGAAAGCCATAGAAACAAAAGACAATCAAAAAACATCTATTAATATGCTAAAACTAAGTAGAACAAATATGGAAAGAACCTGTAATATAGATTCTCGAGGAAGAATAGTTCGTTTTATTATAGGTATTTTTGCATTCTTTGCCGGGTCTATTATGGCATTGCTTATCCATCAAGGAATTTTAATCTCTGAAACGTACTGGATTCCAGTTGTTGGGATTATTATAGGAGGGATATTTACTATTTGGGAGGCGCGAGAAGGATGGTGTGTAGTTCGAGCCATGGGAATTAGAACGCCGCTCTAGAATTTAGAATAGAAATAAGAATCCGTAAGAAATTATCAGAGCCGGTATCGCACTATACAACGTAGCTATAACTGCCATTCTAGGAGTTAATGCAAGAGCGGGAAAAAGAGCATCGCCATCATTTGAGATGGCATTGCCGATTAGTGCAGCAAATGGAATGACACCATTGAGATAAAGAGTAGTTACCAGAATCTGTGGACCGCAACCAGGAATGAACCCTATTATTATAGCCAAAAGAGGAATTATTACCAAAGCAGACTCAGATATTACTGCTAAGTCAAGCCCTAGGAATGAGTGGGCATATTCATACAAAAGATAAGCTGAAATCACCCAAGCAGTAACAAAAGATGTTTCTTCAGTAGATCTAGTAAAGGGATGATCGCTATGAGAAGTGACTGCATTAACTGGAGATAATGCCCATATTGTCACAGAAATTAGCGCACCAAATATCCCTAATAGTATTACTTCGTTTCCTAAACCATAAACATCAACCTGCATTAGTTGCATACAGCCTATGATAAAACCAGGAATTATAAGAAAAATGTATACCTTATCTCTTAGTCTAAGATAACCGATTTCTTTTAGTTCTAATTGTTTAACCTCGGAGTTATATAGTTCCCCTCTATGGAATTTATCAACGAACCAGCCACAAATAACTGCTGCCATGAAAGATATAGAGATAACCTTGAGATAAGTATGAGGCTCTTTTGCTAGAAGCAGAAAAGCAGCATCTCCCATTGTACTAATCAGGGCTGCAACCATTGCTCCAAGAGTTATATTACCCCTGGCAAATGCAGTTATTGCCACGACTGCACCTCCGCATCCAGGTAATGCTCCAAGACAACTCGCGATAGGAACTTGCCAAACACCTTCTTTTTTCATAAGTTCACCTGCATCAACTTTAAGGAAATGCTCTAAACCAAAAAAAATGAGTAAAGTGAAAGCAACAAAAACCGACACTTGAGTATAGGCATCAAATATTGATATTCGAGTAATTTCACCAAGTTCACCTGGATATAAAATTGCAATAAACAACAATACGCCTGCAATAACTCTACGATACCGATGAATCATGATTTGCCGGATACCGACATATCCATCAACTTCAGAGTACTTAGATGAGACTGGAAGATTAAACAAAAGTATCAGTCCTCAAAGGAAATCATCACCAAACTAGCTATAGATGAGGAGATACGGACTGTTTTATTATCAATTTTGACGTTTAAGCCCCCATCAAAATCATCTCTAGATACAATCTCTAGAATAACCCCGGGATGAATTCCGTTTTTCTCCAACCAAGAAAGAATTTCGGAGTTAGTATCAGGAACTTGCATCACAACTAAAGAAAGGTTTAGTGGAGAATCAGAAAGTGGTAAGTCAGTCTCTTGGTATAATTCACCATTAGGCCCGGGAATAGGGTGCCCATGAGGGTCTCTAGTAGGATTTCCTAAATATTCGGCTATTGCAGACTCTAAACTGCTCGAAAGTGCGTGTTCAAGTCTCTCGGCTTCTTCATGTAACTGTTCACGACCTAAACCCAAAGTTTGAGATAAAAAAGTCTCCAAAAGGCGATGCCGACGAACTACCGATAAAGCCTCAAGCTCCCCCTTCTTAGTCAATGAAGCGCCTTTGTAAGGTATATGATCGACTAGTCCGATATCAGTTAGTCGAAGAATCATTTTCGTCACAGATGCTGGTGTTACATCTAAACTATCTGCTAGTTCCTGGGTACCTACATTATTAGGTCCAAGCTTCCATAATGACTTGAGATAGTCCTCTACTGCGACGGAATACACAACTTCGGTTTAGCCATGGTTAATATAAAGTTTAGCCTAGGCTAAATATGATTCAGTGACTGTGCTCTATTAAATCGGCTGCATCTAGCCCAAACAATACAAGAGCGAGTAGTAATGCACCGAATAAAACAGTCAACATAGATTTCTTTCCAGTTACAGGATTATGAATATCAGGGAGAGTGTCTACTGTTGCAACATAAAGGAAAGTCCCGGCTGAGAATAGCATGGTTAAACCAATTATATTTGTCTCAAGATCTTCTAAAACAAAGAATGAGATAAGCATCATTATTGGTGTGGCCATTGAAAAAATCATCATATCACGTATTGATTCTTTTCGAGTTTCTCTTTCATGCATTGAGAACACACCTAGACTGAAAGCTGCTGGCCCCTTGTGAATTAATACTGCAAGGAACACTGTAGTAGTTATTGCGACACTACCGGATGCTGCGGCTGCACCAATTGCTATCCCGTCAGTTACTGAATGCAAAGTTAGTCCAAATAATAAAAGCCAACCAGAAGAGCCATGATGGACATGCCCATGATTATGTGTATTTTCATGGTCGTGATGTTCTTCATGAACAGCATGACCAATTCCAAATCCTTCAAGTATTAACATTAATAAAAATCCCATTAATATTGCTCCACCCAACAGTAAACCATTGGCATGTTCATCATCAGAATGATTCTCTGTGTGTTCATCTTCAGACTCACCGTGTTCTTGTGAATGTGAAGTTAATAATGCTTGAATCTCTTCTAAACCTGTACTGGCATTAATTTCTGATGATTCAACTTCCTCTATGACGTGTTCGACACTCTCGGAAAGAGAGGCTTCAGATTCACCCTCATGTTCGTCGTGATCTTCTTCTTCATGCCCCTCGTGACCACCAATTAGATTTTCAATCTCTTCTATAGCTTGAGAAGCATTAATATCTCCACTATGGTACTCTAATATTGCAAGAGCAATATCGCCTGCAAGAGATTCCTCATCATGAGAGTCATGATCATCTTCATCATGAGAATCATGATCTTCTTCTTCATGAGAATCATGATCAGTCTCAGATGCAAGTTCATAGCCCTCAGGAATAACAACTAATACTGCAGATGCAAGTATTATACCTGCTGCGACACCTGTCAGAATTTTCAGTTTGTTAGCATCCTCTTTGATTTTTGATAATATTGGTGGTAAACCACAAATCAATGAAATTACCAGTATTAGAGCAGCATATAGAATCGGAGCGTCGGCCATTAACTCACGGCTGATTAATAAGTATTTAACAAATGTTAATAAATATAGAGTGGGAAATTATTATTAATAACTTAATGAACGTGTATCTATGAGTCAAATCATTACCTTCAGCGCAGACAAAAAATTTGCAAATGAACTAGACAATATTATCAAAAAGTCAGGTTATCAGAATAGAAGTAGGTTCATTCGTGATGCGTCATTATTTTATTCGGAAATACAACAAAGAGGGGAACTGAAAAATATGAAAGATGAAGAAATCGTTGAAGGTCATTTAGTAATCTATTATCAACATGGAGTTGAGAATAAATTAATGGATATTAGACACTCTCACTCATTAGAGATTAGTTCATACAACCATAGCTGCCTAAAGCATAGTCACACTTGTGTAGACATTATCCAAGGTATGGGGACTGCCTTGGAATTTCGTAAGATAATGGAACAATTACAAAATACTCCTAATGTAAATAAAATATCATTTATTTCTGCACCAATGAGAGATGAAGGGTGCTGCTGATAATTAATCCGCAAGCATCACTGCTACAATATTTCTAATATCAACCAGACCAAAATTGTGACTGTCATCGGAAGCGGAAGGATCAGGATTATCTCCGACTAAGAATGCCTTACTACCATCTATCGATAAAATTCTTTTGATTATTAAGAAATCCTTTCTCAAAGGATGTTCAGAAAGAACTATCTGATTTTTTTGTAAAACACCATATTCTATTCTTTCAAAACGTACTATGTTGCCACTTTCAAGAGTTGGCCACATTGAGTCACCTGTTACTTTGACATCTATGAAGCGCGAATCCATGGTACTTCACGGCCTTTTGCTGCCCAAAACATATTGTGAATTGCTTCTATAGCATCCATTAATTCCTGAGCATGTACTTCTGAAACTTCTACTTTACAAGCAGAGCAAAGTTTTGCCGCTTGCCAAAAAGTATCGTGAAGATTAGATATAGAGTCTAGATGTTGTGGCTTGAAGAAGTCGGTCCAAAGAACTAGTAATTCATCTTTACATTTTTGTGCTTCTTCTTCTTTAATTGCAGCATAGCGCGACATTGTGTTCAGATATCCAACAAATTGCTCGGATTGAGAATCAGGAGCATCTAATGCCATCATTTTCTTGGTCATTGATTGGACCGCTTCACCTGCTATGCGAGCACTAGCGGGATCATATACACCACATGGTCCGTCACAATGCGCACTTGCTTCTATTGTTAATGTCTCATAATTATTTATTCCTGTATTACTCATAATACCTTGCCTCTGTTTAAGCGCATCGGGTACCTGATTATGAATACTAAGGTTAATGATTTACATTAGGAATATTGATTGAGTAAGTTATACTAGGGCGGTTATGGCGAGAGTCGCTGTTACCGATGGAATGGACAAAAAGGCAGTGAAAATGATCGAATCTGCCGGACACGAGGTAGTATTACATCATTACTCAAAGGAAGAATTACTCAGTGGAGCATTAGTAGATTTTGATGCTGTAGTGATTAGAAGTGCAACGAAAATGACAAAAGAAGTTATTCTAGCATCAAAGAATGAAAATAATGGACTTACATTTATTGGTAGAGCTGGAGTTGGAGTAGATAATATCGATATTCTAATCGCAACTGAAAATAATATAACAGTATGCAATACACCAAAAGCATCGACAAGAAGTGTGGTTGAAATGACTATAGCACACCTTCTTGCTTCTTGTAGAAATATAGCAACAGCGGATCGGAAATTAAGAGAAGGAGTTTGGGCTAAAAAAGAATTAGTAGGTTCTGAACTTGCAGGGAAGTCTCTAGGGTTGATAGGTTATGGAAGAATAGCTCAGGGAGTAGGTTCTGTTGCTAAGGCATTTGGTATGGATTTGCATGCATATGACCCATATGTCCCAGAGGATGTTGCGAGGAAACAGGGCTGTACTCTGCATAAGGACGTTGATAGTGTCTTCAAAATGTGCACACACATATCAATTCATTGTAATCTAACTGAAGAAACCTATCATCTGGCTAACACTTCAAGAATTAACTTAATGCCAGGCAAAGGAAGTGATGGAATAGAATGTGGTAATCACTTAATTAATTGTGCTAGAGGAGGAATTGTGGATGAAAGTGCTGCACTAGAAGGTCTAGAAAATGGACAACTTTCTAGTGTCGCTTTAGATGTTTTTGAAGTAGAACCCGCAAAAGATAACCCATTATTGAAGCATGAAAATTTTCATGGGACACCACACATTGGCGCTGCGACTAAAGAGGCGCAAGAAAGGATCGGTACCGAAATGGCTGGACTTATTATTGAACATCTAAATGGTAGAAAACCGTCAACATCTCTAAATTAGACTATTCTGTGCATTCTATTGAGAGAAGTAGTTAATATTTCCAAATCTTTAGGAATCATGATATCAGATATTTCTGTATTAAGTGATATGCCTGAGTCTTTCTTCTTCCTCCACACTTCGGAATTAAACTCAACAACAAAATCGGTTAATCTGAGAAGGTCGGGGTTACTAGGCATGATCTCAGGGAATTCTCGGACGTCGACTGAGCTGCTGCCATAGAGAGTTGTAGAAAGATAGTGGGTGAAAAATGGACAGATTGGACTTAAAGAGATCAATATATCCCTAACAATACGGTGTAGTGTCCACGATGCAAGTTCATCATCATCATATAACCGAGACTTGACCATCTCCAACCAATGACTAGGGAATACACCCGTGCTGAAATTCTTGATTGTTTGAGCAGCGTTATAGATATCTATATTCTTCCAAGACTCTTCTACTTTAGACATAGTTTCTCCGAACTCCGAAAGAATCCATGTATCCTCTGGTTGTAAATCAGAAGGGACGGTGTCCAAATCCAATGGAACTTCGAACTGACTAGCAAACCTAGCAACATTGAATATTTTTGTTAAAACACCAAAATATTTCGCTTCTATTTCTTCGGGGTTAATGTGGAAGTCGTCACCCACCTGAGCATCACAGGCTTTCCATAGACGGAAACATTCACTTCCTATCTTATTTGCTTTGAGGCTTACCTGTTTCCCGTCTGCACCTTTAATTTTCCATGAGCCAGTTCTTCCTCCAGCGCCACATTCCAATACAGAATTAGCATCGATTCCATTACCAAGTGATTTGGACATTTTTCGCCCCCAGGGGTCCATTCCGAGACCATCAATCCAAATATTAGCGAAACCTGGTTTATCCAATAAGAGAGTGCTTTTGAGTAATGTGTAGTACAGCCATGTCCTAACAATTTCTTTACCTTGTGGGCGTAAAGCAGTAGGGAATGATCTGTCAAATAATTCTTGATTCTTGCCATATCCTGATACAAATAAGTTAGAGTTAGAAGAATCCATCCAAGTATCAAACACTTTTTCTTCACCAGTTAAAGTCCCTAATTCGGCAAAGAGTTCATCATAAGTCCCCAATTTTTCCCTAGTAACCCGATCTAATACCTCTGAACCATAGGGTGGAGAATCCCTCCAAGGTTGGACATATCCTCCAGAAGGAGGGACGACGACCTTAGTCCCATCTTCGCTATACCAGATAGGGACTTCTGTGTGGTACCAACGCCTTCTAGAAATTGGCCAATCAATTGATATGTTTTGCATCCAATCATCAAGGAATTGTTTGTTCCTAGGAGGTATGAAATTAATCTCTGAAATTAATTCATTCATACGTTCCAGAGTATGTGTTTGACGAACATACCACTCTTTGAGCAATATAATCTCTACAGGGTTATTTCCTCTTTCACTAACAGGTATTTCTTGTTCATGATCAGTTATAGAAGACAACATGCCACTATCATCAAGAATTTCGATTGCTCTTTTTCGAGCATCTAATACTGAAAGACCTGAGAGAGGACCTGAAATTTCAGTCATCTCTCCTTCGAGATTTATTGCAACAAATGGTTCCAGCCCAAACTCTCTGAATACGGAGACATCGTTCTGGTCTCCGAAAGAGCATACCATCAACACCCCTGAACCAAAATCCATTTTCACAGAATGGTGAGCTGAAACAAGAACTTTACCTGTTCGTCCGTTTACTGGAAGAGGTAGAACTAATTCTTTACCAATTAAATGAGTATAGCGACTATCGTCAGGATGTACTAATACAATTCCACAAGCACAAATTAGTTCCGGGCGAGTTGTTGTAATTACTACTTCTTCTCCACCATCAGTTTTCCAAAGAACATCACAAAGTTTGGTTTTTCTCGATATTCTCTGAACCTCTGCGTCGGCAATTGTTGTTCCTTCGACCGGATCATAGATATTAGGACGTAAATCCTCAACAATATTACCTTGCTTAAATAAATCTACAAATATTGATTGGGTAACTCCTCTAAATTCTGGTGAATCAGTAAGATATTCAGATTCGAAAGAACATGATAAGCCTACTCGACAAGCAGTTTCTCTCATTGCTTGAGTATATTCTTCAATAGTTTCTTTACATAAATCAAGGAACGCGCCTCTCTCAAAAGTTCTCATTTTTTTCCCTGTTTTCTTCTCAACAGTGAATTCAATATTTATTCCATTACGGTCAACTCCCCATGGGAAATATACTTCTTTGCCTAATAATCTCTGACTGCGGGCTATGACATCAATCATACTGTACTGCGCGACTGCACCAATGTGCCATGTTCCACTAGGATAAGGCGGAGGGGTGTCAATCACAAAGATTTCTTTTTCAGAATTCGGATTAAAAGAATAACGTGAACTGTAGGAATCACCATAGTGTTCCTCCTGTATGCGTTTTTCTAGGTCGATTGACCATCTCTTATCCGTTATTTTTGGTTTACCCATACATTCTCACCTGAGCGTTATATGCTAACCCCGCAGTAACTTATTCTTGACTATTGCCGAGTTATCGGTGTCAGAGAAATACAGTTTTGAACGATTCTGGAGGCGTTGGGTTGAAGTCCTTCCTCAATCACGGAGACATTAGAGGATTGCAACATGGCTCCAGGAGATAATGAAAAATCTGGGAGAAAAACACCCAAAGATTGGTGGAATTCTTCGGTAGATAGTTTTTCAGGAAAAATAAGTGAAACTCAAGAAGCGATGAAAAATATTAATTCTAAATCAGTAAAAGATGCAATAATTCATGCACCCAATAGAATTAGAAGGTCGACGTCTGGCATAACTGCGACACAAGCACTCGTAAAGGTTCCAGTTCTGACCATAGTCCTATGCTTAGTCGTAACAGGATTCTTTACGATGCATTCAGGTGCTATAGATTGTAGAGACGGCTTTCAAAACTCAATTTGTAAAGAAGAATCCTCGATGAATGTAAATGGAGATTTAGAGGTTTACTTACCAGATGGAAGTCAGGTTTCTGTTCTTATTAAGGATGTAGAAGATAACTGGACTACTAATGTCATGATAATATATGTCGAGTCTGAGTCCTACAATGTCACAACCATACCCATCCTAAAGCAGATTAATGCTATGGAAGAAATGATGAATAAAAATCGAAATGATGGTGGAGAATTAGATGATATTATTTACGTACTATCAATATCTGCAGTTATTAAAGAAGTAAATTCTAGTGCTGTTAGAGTAGCCAAGGCATTTTCAACAGGACTGGCTAGTGCTGTAGGGCAAGATGGTGCAGCAGATGCAATTAACGAAGCTATTGATGATCAAAAAGATATATTGGGGAATTACGCGATTCCTGATGAGCAAGAAAGAGTTGACCAGATCTTAGATGAAATGCCTCAAAATGCTCTTGATAAACTAGTAAGAGATGTTGGTAGAGAAGAAGCTGAGAAGGCTTTTTATTGGAATAGGGCAGTTATAATAATGGGCATCTCTAGTGATGTTGATGTTGCAGAGATAATAGAAAAGACTCAAGGAAATATCGATAATTTGAGTTCTGTTGACTCAGATGCCGATGGTGAAGGGGACTGGGATGAACTGAATCTGACAATGACTCTAACCGGGCCCACCCCAATAACAAATGCTGTAACTGAAGAATCATTCAATCTTTTCTGGAGTGTTTTTCCTGTAGGAGTAGTTTATGTTGCATTAGTGTTATTCTTTTTCCATTGTGATTTATTGCAAACAGGAAGATTTAGGTTCGCCCAGGGAATTAAAGTATTGATAATTTCAGGGTTACCAACATTATGTTCAGTATTCTTAACAATGGGGATTATAGGTTTCACAAACTATGAAGTTACAATGACTGTGATTATAGTGGGGCCAATAATTTTAGCTCTAGGAGTTTCATATGGGTTACATATTACAAACCGATATGCAGAAGCAAAGGGAACACCGCATGAAAAAATGGAAGAAGCCTTGTCATCAACTGGAAGGGCTGTTTTCTTATCTGCAGTAACAACGATCATTGGCTTCATATCTCTTGCTTTGACGCCAATGGCACCCATACAGACAGTTGGTATATCACTTGCATTCGGTATTGTTGTAGTCTATATATTGACGATGCTTATGGTCCCTAATTTAACAATTCTACTTGACTTGAAGAAACCATCACACCCTCCCCCGTCTGTGTTCGTTGCTGCAGTTTCAGTCCCTGTCAAATGGACAAGATTAACTTTAGTTTTCTTCATGATAGCAATGATTATGTCTGCAGGGATATCTAGAGAAAATGTAGAGTCCAATCTCGATTTACTTGAGATGGCTCCCCAAGATGTTGAAGCAGTACAAAAAATGAAAACTTATAGTGATGAGTTTGAGTCAGGACAGCCAGGTTTCCTTCTAATACCTGAGGAAATAAGCGCTAGTACAGATATCTCAATAGCTCCGGATAATGACCCCTTTAAAGCATTAGAATCTATAGAACGTCTAGAAGGACAATGCGCATCTGTAGATCAAGTAACCGCTGTTTCTATTGTGTTCTTGATGAAAGCAATAGCTGTTTCAGTTAACTTATCTGGAGCCCCAATTGCTGATTTGATTGATGACACCCCTGCACCAGATCCAATCAAAGAAGTGGCACATTTAATATTTGATAATGAACAATCAGGTAACGCTTCTTTCTGGAGAACATTAGATACTCTGGACGCCCAAGAAGCTGGTGGATTACAAGCTCAAAATTTCTTAATTAGTGTGTTCTATAATAGCTTGACTGATGAGATGAGAGAGTTATTTATAGCGTCAAATTATGAAAGAAGTTTGATCTATATCGATATGCCTTTCATGGATGTTGTTGGAACTGAGACTGCCACAAATCTAGTTAACAAGCATGCGGCAAATTCAGGAATTGGTGGATTAACGGGTTCACCAGAATTAATTGGAGTTGCATCTGTAACCATAGAAGTTAACGATTTGATAGTTGATTCCCAATGGGGTAGTCTCTTTTACGCTCTCTTATTCACTATAATTACTCTGGGACTAGTATTCAGAGACATACTATATGCAATCTTGACTACGATTCCTGTAGGTTTTACAGTAGCTATGCAATGGATGGTCATGGATAGTGGAAATGTAGAGCTATCCTTAGTGACAGTAATGATTGGATCGATATTAGTTGGGGTTGGGGTTGATTTCTCTATACATATTGCAAATAGGGTAAGAGAATTAGGTGGTTCTTTAGAAGCGATTAAAACTGCATGTGCTAGTACTGGTATGAGTCTGTTCGAAGCAACCATGGTCACTACAGCAGGTATGTTGTGTGCACTCAGAATTGATATTCCTGCAATAAAACCGTTCGTACTTGTGATTATTGTGTTATTATTTATAGCCGCGATTTCTGCTCTACTGTTATTGCCTGCAATATATGCAATAATGGTGAAATCAAATGTTAATCTAACCGGAGGAGTTTCTAGAATGGTGAAAACTGCAGGGCTGAAGAGAGCTATTGCGAGAGATGAGGCAGATTCAATTGATGCTACACTAATCATTGGCTCATCTGAAGATGCTTGGTGACGAAGTTTCATTCACCTCCTCTGACTCGAAGAGGCATGAATTACTGGCTAATGAAGAGTGAACCGCATGTTTATCCATGGAAACAACTTGTGGAAGATGAAGAGACACATTGGGATGGAGTTAGAAATTATCAAGCAAGGAATATGATGAGAGATAATATGAAAATAGGAGATTTAGTATTATTTTATCATTCAAATTTCAAACCCCCTCATGTAATAGGTGTTGCAGAAATATGTAAAGAAGGTTATCCAGATCATACAGCCCAAGATCCCACATCAAAATATTATGATCTGAAGGCGACACCTGAAAATCCTAGATGGATGATGGTGGATATAAAACCTGTAAAAGCAATGAAAAGAATTATTTCATTAGGTGATATGAGAGAAAATCCTGCCTTAGAAGGAATGAAACTCTTGATGAAAGGAAGTAGATTGTCTGTTCAACCCGTATCAGAGAATCACTTTGATATTGTGTGTCGAATGGGTGGATTGAAAGGTATCCCAAAAAAAAATTAGTGGGCATGTCTTCGGTGGACGTTCGTCAACATCGATAACAAATCACTGATTGACTCCACTCCGCTATTCCAAGGCATCCAGCATCCCCGGTCGGGCTGCTCGCTTCCGCGCCTGACCTGGTTCCCGGGTATAAGACACTATGAATTTCCCTCCGGAAATCCGTTATGCCAACCTGCATCTCTTGGAGGCGAAGTATCGACGTCACCCAATGGATCATCGATGGCTCGTTTACGCCGCCCTCAGACTTCAGGTCACCATTATTGACGATTTGTGAATTATAGAGCACGTCAACACTCCCCCTAGCCCATATGGCCGTGTTTATCGACACATTTTAATGAAACCCTCAAGAGATGTTAACGAATTTACATCATTCTGCTTCATATTTAGACGGGCAACCGGTCTGTATAGAGTTGGCAGTAATTGTCCACTTACCATTCTCTTCAAGTAGGTCACCTTTAACGGCAATCATATAACCCTCAGCAAACCCATCTGGTAAGGCAACGGATGAAATGTCTATGAAGACTTGAGCACTAGTTCCAGACAAAATAAAGGTTTTTGATTCGTTATTAACAGAACCTTCCATCACAGTTCCTCTAAGATGAATTTCTTCAGAAGTATAATCATTAGGTGAATGCATAATTTCATCAACAGTATATTGAACTTCAGGATCTACACTAATGTACATCAAAGAAATTAGAGCTAAAAGTGAGCAGCCGACAACTAACAGTCTTGTCAATCTAGTGGCTGCCATGAATATCGCAATGGAATTGTACTCAAGAGGTTTATGATAATCATTTGTGATAATATCCCACTGCTTCATCTATTCCCGTGAAATTATTTTGCGTCACACGCTTTTTGAGGCCATGAGAGATTTGAGAGACAACAGATGGACCTTGGAACACTAGAGCGGAGTAAATCTGTATTAGTGACGCACCGGAATTAATCATATCCCAAGCAGAATCTACTGAATCAATCCCGCCTACACCAACGATTGGAATTTCTGAATTAGTATATTCATATAATAAGTTAACAACTTCTAACGAGCGGGCTCTCAGAGGTCTACCAGAAAGACCTCCTGTTTGGGCGAAAACAGAACGTGATTGAGAATTCTTTGGAACAGAACGGGAAAGAGTAGTATTGGTGGCAACAAATCCATCTATCTTCGACTTAACTGCTGTTTCAACAGAAGACAATAGGCTTTCATCATCCATATCAGGAGAGAATTTTAGTAGAATGGGCTTGTATTCGTGTTTTCTTTCACGGATAGAATTACAACTATCAAGAACTCGAGTTAGATGATCTTCTTCTTGAAGTTCTCTAAGACCTGGAGTATTAGGTGAAGATACATTGAGTACGAACATATCAGAATAATCCCATAATATGTCTAAAGTTGATGAATAATCTCCTGGAGCATCTTCATTTGACACTTTTTTAGAACGCCCAATATTTGCAGCGACAGGATTGTTTGGCCATTGCCCCATAGATTTTCTTTCGACTAAACTATCCCTTACTGCTAATGCTCCAGGATTGTTAAATCCCATTCTATTTACTAAAGCATGTTCCTTATTAGCTCTGAACATACGAGGCTTTGGATTACCGTCTTGAGGAAACCTAGTAATACCACCATATTCCATCCAAGAAAATCCCAAAGCAGGCCAAGCAGAAAGTGCTTGGGCTTTCTTATCAAAACCTGCGGCTAAACCAAGAGGGTGTTGAAAAGTTTTCCCGAACACTTGTATTGGTAATTCAGGTGAACGGTAAAGAGAATCAAGAACTTTTCGTCCAAGGGAATTTTGACCAAAATTTGTCAGAGAAGATAATGCTAAACTATGGGCTTTTTCAGAATCCATCAGACCCAATAATGGCCTTCCAAGAATACGATAAGGCAGCCCCATGGAGAAGTCGGCTCAACCGACACTCTTCAAGCGTTGCGCACTTCCGAGGACTGATGAGCAGTTCTTCCGAGGGTGCAGCAATTTACGAATTGGCAAGAAGAATCCTCAGATCAAATGGAGTGAAGATTGTACATAACGGCCAACTAACAAACGAAATTGATGATTTGAGGATAGAATTGTCCGACAGTGCTCCAAATATTATTTTCGGAATAGATTCAATAATTGAAGAAACAGAAGACATCTATTTTGAAAATAAGAAATCAAAAAATGGGATTATTTCAGAAAGAATGCCTACATCAATGGACATTGTGTGGATACATGGAGGTATAGAAGTCTGGAAAAATCTGAGAGAGAAAATTGTAGAATTAGGAAATGCGGGTTATCCTGGATGTATTGGCTGTGGAGGACCCGGAGCCAAAGAAGTATGGGATGAAGCATCTTCAAGATTAGGGGAAAAGTAGTCTGGCTTCACGCGCTCACGTACGCGCGCGCGCCTTGAATACAAACTGGTTTGACTCAAGTTTATACAGGTAGTGTTACGCGACAATGATTAGTGGTCGATGATAAGTTATTGACCAAGTGATGGAGTGGCTATTGTGAAATTGATGATTCTCGAGTCAGGTGCGAAGGCTAAGACTGTAAAGAAATATTTAGGCAAGGGTTGGATTGTCCAAGCCTGCGGAGGACACGTTCAAGATCTACCCTCAAAAGGAAGTAAAGGGTCATCAATGTCAATGTGGAAATCAGAACGTGGCGAACTACCAGAACCTCCTTGGGGATGGACAACTGGGGCACAAAAAAAGATTAAAGAAATGATTAAAAAAGCAAAAAGCTCCAATGTAGAAGAAGTATATATTGCAACCGACCCAGATAGAGAAGGCGAATTTATAGCTTGGAGGTTAAGTATAATATTTGCAGATTTTCCCTCTCAAAAGAGAGTGACGTTTAATGAAATTACTGAAGACTCAGTGGTTGAAGCGATAAAAAATGCTAGAGATATAGACTCTGCTTTAGTTGACTCTGCAAAGGTAAGGAGATTTATGGATCGATTAGTCGGTTTTGAATGTTCAAGATTCTCAAGATCATGGAAACTAGCATCAATGGGAAGAGTACAAACCCCAACTTTAGGTTTCATAATAGAAAGAGAATTAATGAGAGAAAAACACGTCCCAATAATATACAATAGTGTTAACTTCAATTCAGATGGTGTAAATTTCAAGATTAGATTTCATGAAAAGAATGACCCAAATGCCTGGATGGACGATGAAGGCAAACATTTCCCAGATAGGACATTTGATCAAGAACTAGCGGAGCAAGCAATATCTAAACTTAATACTAACAAAAAAATAGAGATTCATGCTATCAAAGAGGGAGTGAACAGAAGGAAACCAAAACCACCATTCACCACAGACACTATGCTTCAATCTGCAAGTTCAACTCTAGGATGGCCTGTGGCAAAGACTAGTGGAGTTGCAGGAGAACTATACAATCTAGGTCACGTGACTTACATCAGAACAGATTCAACTAGAACGAATGAAGATGCAAGAAAAACGATTAAGGATTACATAGGTGAAGTATTTGGTAAAGAATTCCTAGGAGATGGAGTTCTAGGGTCAGATGCAAAGAAAGACAGTTCTAATGTTCAAGATGCCCATGAAGCGATTAGACCCACTAGACCTAGAGAGCAAACTATAGAGGGACTAAAGAATGAGCAACAGGCATTATATGCCCTAATATGGTCAAGATTTGCAGGAAGTCAAATGTCAAACTCAAGGAGAGAGACAAGGCAGATAGAGGCAAAAACAGAAGGCTTGGAGAAAAAAATCACAGGTACTTCTTCATGGAGAACGCATGCGGGCTGGGAAGCTGTATACGACAAATATCAGAAAGATGTGAAATTAGAGCCACCGAGTTCAAAACTAGTGAAAGGAGCAATCTGGGAGATAAAATGTACTGAAGAAAATCCGACACTAGTTAGCGACGAAACAAAACCTCCAAGAAGATATTCAGAAAGTTCAATTGTTCAAGAAATGAAGAAAGAGGGGATTGGTAGACCTTCAACATATGTTTCAACAATTCAAACCCTTAATAGGAGAAAATATGTAGAAAATAATAGTGGCTCTCTAGTCCCCACAGACGATGGCAGAACTTTGTGGTTAGAAGTTGTTCCATTTTTTAATGAACAAAAAAATAAGGGTCTTTTTGAAACCACATTTACAGCAAAAATGGAAGCAGACCTTGATACTATAGAGAATATGAAAAAGGAAGCACCCGATGTTTGGCACGATTTTGTAGATATTTTTAAACAAATGAATGATTCGGCAAAAATAAAGAAGAATAGTGTGCCTTCATCGAAACAAATTGAATTATTAAATAACCTATTGAAAGATATGACAGAAGAAGATAGGAAAAAATTACTTGGCGAAAAGATGCCAGAAGAATACACAAGAAAAGAAATGACCGACCTTTTAGATCAAGTTATAGCAGAAGGAGGAGGGTTTCCAGCTAGTGAAAGACAGATTGCAACAATAATCAAATTAGCCGATCAAATAGAAGAAAGTATGGATAACGTTCTTGAAATTGTTAATGAAAATGACATCACTGAATTAACAGGAGGAAAGGATGGAACCGCAAGTCAATTAATAGGTATTTTAATTGAAAGGAGCAAAAAATTACCCGCAACAGAGCGTCAGGTCAAGCTAGTCGAAAAATTAGCAGAAAGAGAAGAAAGACCTCTAAGCGATATTCTAGCAATTGCAGATATTGTATCTATTGACGAGATGACTAAAGAAGATGCAAGTATCATTATCGACACTATCATGAAAAAGAATAAAGCCTCTAAGAAGAAAAAATGAGACTAAAATTAGAATATATCAATAAGGTCAACCTATTGTTTCACAATATGGGCGACTACGACTATGATGTAGTCATCGTTGGAGCGGGGCCTATAGGTGGCTATCTTGCGAGTAGATTATCAGAACAGGAAATTAGTGTTCTTTTACTAGAAGAACATGCAGAAATTGGCAGACCATTCCAATGCGCGGGTTTGATTAATCCGAAAGCAATGAAATTAGTAGGATTAGAAAAGACTGTACTATCTCCAATATGGGGGGCGAGAATTTACAGCCCGGAAGGAACTTTAGTTGAGATAGGAGAAAAAAATAGAATAAGAACATGGTCAGTATGTAGAAAATTATTCGACGAGGGAGTTGTTTCTCAGGCAATAGATAACGGGGCGAAACTATGTCTTTCTACTAAACCAATTGAACTAAATATTACAGACGAAAAAGTAGAATTAAATATTCAAACACCTAATGGAACAAAGAAAATAACATCGAGATTACTATGTGGAGCAGATGGTGCGCATTCTTGGGTTCGTAGAACTTTACGAATGGGTAAACCAAAAGAAACTATGATTGGAATGCAAATTGAAGTCACAGGTTACAAAGGAGTTGAAGGAAAACTAGATATGTATACAGGATCAGAAATATCTCCTGGTTTTTTTGCTTGGGCAATACCATCTGGTCAAACAACAAGGATTGGCGTTTGGAGTCAAACCGATTACATTGGTGAGAAGTCCTGTGAAGAATTATTAAATGAATTAATGCAAAGAAGCAAATGGAATTATAAATTCAGAGATTGTAAAGAAGTAGGGAGATTTGTGGGTTCTGTACCAAGTGGTATCCTAAAGAAAACCGTAGCAACAAGAGTGGCACTTTTTGGAGATGCTGCAGGAATATGCAAGCCAACTACAGGAGGAGGGATCGGACCCGGTTTTGCCCATATTGACATGGTAGTTAATGAGTTGTCAAAATCAATAAAGAAAAATCGTCTTAGTCAAAAAAATTTATTATTTATCGAAAAGAAATTAGATGTTATGAGAAAATCACAAAGCAGAGCAAAAAGTCTCAGAGATGCCTTTTTATCGAAATCGACCGATGAAGAATTGGAAGAAATTTTCAAAGTATGGTCTAAACCAGAAGTCATATCAATGATTAATGAAATTGGAGAAATAGAAAATCCGATACCACTAGGAACGAAAATGTTGAAAGATATTCCAGAATTTAGGAAATTAGCTGGGAAAGCAATAAAGTCAGTCTTGTGGGGTAATTAAATGGAAAAATCAGTACAAAGGATTCGATACCCTCCTTTTGAACATTCAGACATGATACCTAGTCAAATTCCAATTATTGAGGTTGTATTAAATTCTGAAAACAAACCACCACCACCATTCAAAATAGGAACGGATGAAAACTGGCTAGTAGAATGGAGGAAAATTACCAAAGACGATAAAAAATTACCTGAAATAAAAGGAGAAGTTTCAAGGGAAACTTTTCCTTTCTTAATGAGAACGAGAAATGGATGGTATATTGATCCTGATCCTATGCACTATAGAGCAAGGAAAATGATTACCCCGGCAGTAATCTTGATTATATCGACTTTATTCTTAAGAGCAATAATGCCAGCAATAAATGAAATAAAATATATATCTTCATTATTGGATGTCTTGAATTACTCAATAAGAATTGGGCAGTTAGATTATCCAGTATTCCTATTTTTTGCATTCCCGATATTCATTTCTCCAATGTTTTTCAGAATGATTGCAAATATGAGAGACATTAAGAGGCAAAATTTGTTAATTGAAGAACCTATCAATCCCCCAGAAATAACTATCGAGAAAGAAGAAAATAAGATAATTATATCTAAGCTGAAGAGCCCAAAGGAACTAGAGGTTCAGAGAGCAAGAATCCAAGTAGGTATTGCGGTTCCTGAAAGGAAGATGATATTAGAATCTCAAGGTAAAACAGAGGGGGAACAGACCATACCGGGGATGTCAACTGCACTACCTGAAAGAAGAATCACAACGGGAGAAGAATTGGGCACAGGTGTGGGAGAGTCCGTACCAATGACTGTAGCACATAGGAGAATAATGATGTTAGAACCTATGAGAGTATTAGACTCAGGTGAATGGAAGGAGGTGACAGGAAAAGAAACTATCGTACTCAAAGGACCAAAGAATATGTGGCCAGGTTCTATTTACTCAGGACTTATTGCTGTTCATTGGGAGCTAATTGTAGAATTTAAGAAAAATGATGGAACTGAAATGAAATGGGTTCGGCCAATAATAATGGAAAACTATCACCACAGAATCGAAATCGATGAATTGCCTGTGAGAAGCGGACGTTTAGAACTCTCTGACTATTAATTTTGAACTGGTATAGTAGCCACTAGATTATTTCTAGGAAATATCACTGTTTCAAGATGATTATAATCAGAATCTCTCTTAATAGGAGTGAAGCCAGCTCTAATTATAGATTCTTGAAGTTCTTCTTCTTTGGCCAATGTCTTCTTGGTTCCGGATGCAGATACGACGTTCTCTTCCATCATTGTAGAACCTGCGTCATCAGCCCCTGCTAATATTGCCATTTGTGCAACTCCTAGACCCATGGTTGGCCATGATGCCTGGATATGATCTATATTATCAAAAAATAACCTTGAAACAGAAATATGACGTAAATATTCAACAGGTCCTGCACCTAACTCTATTCGATTACGTCCCCTATTTCTCTTACCAAAAGAATTGTTTTCTAATTGAACAGGCCATGCTACAAATGAAGTGAAACCCACTCTCCCTAGAGATAGAGAATGATCTTGCATATCTCTAATTCTTTCCATATGTAAAACTCTATGATTATTAGTCTCACCAAAACCAAAAACATTAGTTGCAGATGTTGTAAGACCACATTCTTGAGCCTCTGACATCACTCTCAGCCAATTCTCTGCGGAACCTTTCTTCGGAGAAATATCTAATCTAACATCATCTACGAGCATCTCTGCACCTCCGCCAGGTAACCCGTGCATACCAGCAGAAGATAACTTCTGAAGTACTTCAGAAGTATCTAAACCACATACCTCAGCGATACCTTCGATTTCTATTGGTGAAAAGCAGTCTAGAGATATTGTTGGGTGGTGTAAGCGGATTTTGGTTAACAGCTCCAAATACCATTCCAAACTAAGTTCAGGATTCACTCCTCCTTGCATAAGAATCCGAGAACCACCTATGTCTTCTAATTCAGAAATTCGTTGACTTATCTCATCGAATGTCTGAGTATAAACTTCAGAATGTCCTGGCGGACGATAAAATGAACAAAACTGACAGTTGATAGTACAAATATTAGTGTAATTTATATTACGATCAACCAAGTAAGTAACGCCGTCCCCCGGAACTTGTTTTTTTCTTCTAGAAAGAGAAGTGAACATCAAATCGTTGATATCCGCATCATTGTACAATATGGTTGCATCCTCAACAGAAAGGCGAGGTGGCGATGATAACAACTGCTCTGAAAGAATATCTTTCCAATCACGCATTTTGTCCACTCAAACCTTTACCAACTAACTGTTCAATATCTTCTATTTCCTTAGGACATGCAGATGTTAGAACAAATGGTCCATCTTTTGTCACAAGTACATCATCTTCTATACGGATACCTATGCCAGAATATCTTTCAGGAATATCGATATCAGTCCTCCAACTTCCAAAATATAAACCTGGCTCGACAGTTAAAACCATACCTTCCTGTAAGACTCTTTCAGGTGATTTATCACCTTGTCTCCCCCCTCCAACATCATGTACATCAAGCCCTAACATATGGCCGGTACCATGCATAAAGAAATTTCTATACGCTCCATCAAAGTTATCTCCTAAAGCTTCTTCTAAAGTGCAATTTAATATTCCAAGATCTATTAATCCTTGAGCAAGGATTGTCGAAGAAGCATGATGCATTGCACTCCATGGAGAACCTACTTGACAAGCTTCAATACCTGCAAGTTCCGCCCTAAGTACAATATCATAAATTTCTTTCTGAGCAATACTGAACTTACCATTAACCGGCCACGTCCTTGTGATATCTGATGCATATCCTGAAACTTCACAACCCGCATCAACCAAAACTAGATCGCCATCATTAATTAATAAATTATTAGAATTATAATGTAAAATAGTGGCATTATCACCCCCGCCTACTATTGAATTATAACTTGGGCAACTTTTGTTAGAGGAAAAATACGATTCGATGATTGATTGGATCTCCCACTCTCCTATTCCTGAGAAACTGTGTTTCATGCCTTCAATATGAGCTTTGGAAGCTAAAGAGGCAGCTTCTTGCATAATCTTGATTTCACTATCAGATTTAATAACACGCATATTGTCTAAGATTACCTTCGGATCAATGACTTTGAGGTCAGAATTCTCAATAATATTATCTAACAAATCATTAACTCCCTTAATCGCATATACCTTTTTAGAATGACTAAGTTTTTCAGAGATAATGTCGTTAATATCTGAAAGAGAAAAGGCTTCATCCACTGGCCAGAATGATTTTGCTCCTTCGACACCCACTCTCCGCCCTTCCCAAATCTCTGCTTTAGTATCTCTTGGTCTGACAAAAATTGAAGTCACCCAAGAATTAGAATCATGATATGCCATGAATACAGCATCTGGATCACTCCAGCCACATAGGTAAAGAATGTAGGAACTCGCACGATAAGGATAAGTTGTGTCATTAGAACGTATAGATATAGGATTAGTAGGAATTAAGACCAAACTATCAGAAGGAACGTCTTTGAGGAAAAAATCTTGACGATTAGCATACTCTTCAAGAGAAAAAGGGAGTCTACCGGTAACCTCCATATGAAGAACGAAGTGGTTATCTCTTATCTATTTGTGTAATCAACTATTTTCCTTTATTCCATTTTGGTATTGATGAACTATCCGAATCTTTCCTAAACCTATAGAAAATAGAGGAAATTAAGAAAAGAGAAGAAATGAAGAGAATAATCAGATGATATGGTAGAGGTTCGCCAACATTTGGATTAAACAATTTAACATTAACAGAAGAATATGCTCCATCATCATCCATTACATCGAGTCTCAAAACAATGAAATTACTGTTAATCTTTTCTTCAGGCCAAATTAACTCTCTATTACATCCTTCAAATAGGGTTATTGTGTCAATTGACCATATACACCTTAAATTAGTAATATCGTTATCTGTATCTACTGATTGAGAACCATCGACAATTATTTCTTCTATGTCTGGTAATTCTATTTCTTCGCCATCAAAGACTTCAACTCCATTGATAATTAGTATTGGAGACGGGAGCATGTTTGATATAGAGAAATTGAACTCCTCAGTGGAAGAAATACCACCCTTATCCATAACTTCTAATTTAACTATATAATCAGCAGCTATTCGGGTTTCTAACTCGAAAATAGAGTCACCATAGCCTTCTTGAACTAATATATCACTACTTCCAGTTTGCGTGCATGTCCAAATAAAGTACATCTCATCTTCAGACCATATAGGGTCTTCAGTCATAGATGCATCAATTATTACGAAAGAATCATCCTCAAATTGATTAGAAGGAATCTCATTTATTGATATAACAGGAGCTAAATTATTTAATTTAAGAGAAAAGCAAGCATAAACATCATACTCTTCAAAACTATTATCTGAAGGAATTAACAGAATTAGTTCATACCAACCATCAGGTTTGGCATTCATATCAAAATGATGGTGAAAACGATTATCTTCATCAAAATCGGGAGATATGATATTATCTTCACTATAATTTATTCCACTATCACATGTTTCTGTGAACGTAACATATCGCTTTAGATAAATTTGAATTGAAGAAGGTTTGATATCATTAATACCATTAATTTGGGCATTAATTGTCAAGTCGCCATTAATCCAATCTAAGTTTCTAGGACTATGAACCAATAAAGAATAATTGGAATCAGGAACATACATCTCATTAAGGATAAAAAATGGCATATTGTCTTGAGAAATAATTTGATTATCATATTCTACAAAAATATTGAATTGGCATGAACAAGAATAATAATCATTAGATTTAATGAAAACTTCCCACTCAAGAGAAAAATATCCATCGCTTATTTCGGTCAGATTATCAGAAATAATATTGAAATCACCCCAATTATATCTGAAGCCTGTGGAATTTTGGATATCCCAAGAAACAATGATATCTTGCTCAGAACTTATGACTGTCCCTGAAAGTCTTTTTCCTTCATCAAAGAAAGAATTTGAATTATCGATTTGTTCTCCAAATTCAAAATCAAAGCCTATAGATACGTCAATCTCTTCACTTTCAGCATATACCGAAGTGAAAGAAAAACAAAAAAACAAGACGGAAAACAGCCCTAACAGTATTACTCTCACGACCTCAGGGGTCTACTTTATGGTATTGAACCCAATCCATAAATGATTCAAAATCATCTATTAGATATCTGCATTTGCCATAATAATTCATCTAACCATAGCCCTAATGTTCTACGATTTACAAATTCATGGCTTGCTTGAGCACTGAGAACACATTCACACGCTGCGGCCGCGAGAACAACGGCAGAAGACATAGGGAATTGATTACCTAATGCTGCAGCAAGAGCTGTGGCTGCAGCATCATGAAGACCAATCTGTTGAGAGGGAGAGGGGGCAGAACAGGGTATAAATTCTACATTTCCATCTGCTTCATACAAGGTTACACCATTGACACCACCTAATACAATTAGAGATTCCCAACTATATTTTTTAAGTAAGCTAGATGCTGTTTCTTCAGCAGTTTCTAACATTAATCTTCGTCTTAATAAATCAAGCCCCCGTATCTCAAAAAGAACAACTGTAGCACCCCTGCTTCTTTCTAGACCTGTCAATTTTGGATCGACTATTGAAGGAATGGAATTTTTTTGCGCACATTGTATCAACTGCTGCGCACCAACATCACTAAGAACACCCTTGTCATAATCCGATATCACAAGAGCGCAACTATCAGGTATTGATTTCAGAGTTTTTTCTACTAAGCGATTACTCACTTCGATATCAAGTTCATCTAATGATTCCCGATCGGCTTGTAAAAGAATCTGAGATTTTTCAAGCAAACTTTGTCTACTACCAAAAAATCTAATTTTTGTTAAAGTCTGTCTATTAGGTACTGTTTCAATTCCCTCTATTGACAAACCATCTGATAAAAATTGATTTTTGATAACTTGACCTTCACGATCATCACCTACGCAAGAAAAAATAGAAACATCAAGTCCAAGAGAACCCAGGCCTCTAGCAATATGTGCAGCAGCACCTGCTGATTCTTCAGAATGTTGAATTTTTAGCACTGGTACTGGAGCAGTGGATATCAATCGATTAGAGTACCCATGGTGGTATCTATCCAACATTATATCTCCAATTAGTGTGACTTTAGAAGAGTCCATTTTATCGAGAAGCGCTCGTAAATCTTTCAAAATTTTAATTCTAATTCTCGACCCTTCGTCCATGTTATCATGTCTCGGAGGGCGAACACATGAATGATATTTTGCAACCGGCGACATGAAAACAAGAACCCCCTCGTCCAGCCATGGAGTCATACAATGACGGATGGTTATATTCTGGCTCCGCCAGCGAAAGATTGTGGAATAAATCAGCAATTGGGAAGAAAATGAAGGGAAATAAATTACTGTTATCTGCAGCAGAGGTAATATTTTGTCATGAACATAGACATTTAGACTGGCCTTCTGAGAGTTGGTTTGAGTGTGAAATATTAGAAAATCCAGATTTGATAAATGAATCAATAATTATTGAAGCTCTAAGAGTGCCTGGAAATAAAATAGTTTTAACAAAATTCTTAGAAGAAAATCAGTTTGATTTTTCCGAAGACACTTGGGGAATAAGATGGAACTCGGATAATCACCCAAGAAAAGACCAACCCGAATCGGAAGTCAGATGGTTTCATTCATCAAGTATTATAGATAGGGAAAATTTACTATTATGGGCTACTAATGTCACTAAAAAAGGAAGGATTGCAGAGGTACTAATAGTAGACAATGAACAAGCAGTTGTCACATATAATATCACGTCAGAGAATCCAAAAGGTTCTCTAATTCCTCCATCTGAAAACATCATAGAGGAAATTAAAAACTACAAGAGAACCAAAATTGACAATCAAAAAACATTCATACATTATGAAGGATTATGGCCTTGTGACCAAATTGGTATTGATTACAATCAGGGTAGAATAATTGACAATGTCTCAGAGAAATTTCTTCTTTCAACTGAAAAAGATTGGAATGCAGAAACTAGTTTATTTTCAGAACTTTTGAAAAGAGGGTTACATCCAAGACCTGGTTTCAAGTATGGAACCTTGTGGAGATGTTATGATCAAAAAATTGGAAACGATCACGCACCATGGCTGATTGTCACCCCTTCAAAACAGCCGATAAATTGGGAAAATGCATGCTTAGCATCTAGATTAGCTGCTGGAGTGAACAAAATCTGGTTACAACCTTTAAAAATAAATCAAATATGGGATTTTTTAGCAATTCTAAGACCGCCCGCTAACGCGAGGTGGACTAATCCTAATAGAAAATAAAATCTAAGATTGGGGGTCTCTAGAGTCAGTGGATAATACTTCTTTCTCCAGTCTATTATGATTGTTGCCAGTGAATATTGAGAATCCTACGAGAATACTAAGCAGAAGTATCCCATTTCCTGGCTCAGAGAGCCAAGAAAATACAGAATTACTATTGAAAGATGACTTAGCCTCAAGAGTTAGAGGGATTCGGAGTTCTATACCAAAATTATCTACTATCACTACCTCACCTCTAGCAATCATTCCTGGAACGAGAAGATCATCAGGATTAATGGATACTAAAATATCATCATCGGGACTTAAGGATCCAGAATTTTCTACTTCTGCTATGCGTGAAGCAGCACCTTGTATTTCAATATTATAAAATCTAGAGTTGTCACCTTCATAACTAGTTGAGAGTGAAATCTCACTTACTTGATCATAATCAATAAGAGAGTAAAAATGATCGGAAACTATACGATTGCCAACCTTGTGCCATTTCAAGTCAATCTGTCGATAATTAATCTCGTCACAGCCAATCTCACCAATCAAATCACCATTGCTGGGAAAATTGGCACCTAAATCAATGATGGGGACTCGAGAGGTTCCAACAGGAATTTGACTGACTGTCTCATTTATTAAATGGCCTTGATGAGACATAATATTGATTGAGAGATTGCAAGTTTTATCGGTGAAGATATCGACAAAAAGTGTCTCACCATTGAGTAATTCAACTGGTTCTCTAGGAGTAAGGACGTCAAAATTTTCAGTATTTAATACAGGATGGATGGAAACTAAAAAATCACCATCATTTAGAGAAGAGATACTGGCAAACCAACTTACTAATCGTCCTCGGTGATCATATATCACAGTACCATTTGAACTGTCAATATTTCCAAACTTATCTCCATCTTGGAATGTATCTGTTGCACTACCACTGTCCTTATTCCTAACTAAAGCATCGTCTCCATCAGCTTCAATAATTTTAACCCAAGAATTTTGTGCATCGGTATTAACAAGATTAGTATGAGGGTCGCCATTGTTAGTATCCTGTTGTTCAACTAAAATACCAAATCCAGGTAAAGATGAATCAAAACCGATGTTGCCTCTATTAGTTATCCTTACATATTCCCCCGGACCTATAAAAATTGACAAAGTGTCACCTCCATTTGATATTGGTTTTAACTCAAAATCACCACCTACATTAGAGTCAACCATAACAGTACGATTGATTCCTATTAATTCAAGAGTAGAGGAAGATGGAAGGGCAGGTGATGCACCATTCCCATTCCAATTGCCACTAGCCATTATACCCCAATCACCAATGCCATTCCAAGTATTTGTTGGGAGGGAACTATGGACATCATACAAGTCATATGCACCCATCTGATGAAGCATTTCATGAACAATTGTGCCCATTCCTGATTTAGTAGATGCTATAGTATAATGGTTAACAGACCAGTTACTGATTTCTACAGGCTCATCTAAACCTGACATATGGCTCCAAATTGAACTAGAACCTCCTCCTATTTCTTGTGGTTCGGCAGAATGCAATATAAGGAGACGGTCAATAACTCCATTGTCATCAAGATCCCAAGGTGAAAGATCCTGCCCTAATAACATATCATTAACTACAATCTCTACTAAATTTGTAACACCAAATCCGTTAGTTCCAGAATCTCTTTCTTCACCGTCAACACCCCAAAAATGTACTTCTTCTGAAGAAACCCATATTTGTTCGAGAATAGTGACATTGAGAAACGAGTTTCCTGCGCTCATTTGTTCAATATATGTACTGGCAGAGTTCTCACCATTAAGAATAGAATCTGCCTTCACATAATTGAAATTCGCCCCTTCAAATGATACTGGGACTACCAACCAATTTTCCAAACTCTGGATACCAACAAGTATCTCATTGTCTTTTTCTTCATTTTGAATCTGATCCTCGAGCCAATCATCAATAATATCAGAGTTGATATGAGCAAACAATCCTATCATGACAATGACGACAGAAATTATCGTTCGCCTCGCATCCATATTGCCTCCTAAACAAAACTATGATTTGAATACGTTGTGAAAATGTACAAAAATTATTCAAAAATAGGAGTCATTCTGGAAAGGTAATCAGCAGAAAATATAGTGAAAAAGGCGATGATAAGTCTCAACCCATCATAAGTTTCGGGCAATGTAAGAAATATCAAAGAAAAACCAATAAGTAATATTCTAATTCTAATTTTGGAATCTTGTCCTTCAACAATTCCAAAAATTCGGGATAGTGACAAGACTATTATGGTCAAAACACCTATAATCAGAATCCAAGAAATTCCGATTCCAAGATAAATTAAAGAAGCAGCATCATATTTTGCAGTGACTCCGTCGACGACCCCAAAATCAACGAAGAAAGTTAACGAAAAAGGTATAGCAATAAACCATAATGACAAAATTAGAAGAGGGGTGAATAATGCAGAAAATAACAAAACAAAAGAAAGCCATCTTTGTTCCTTAGGATATAATCCGGGCAATGCAAAACTACGAAGTTTAAGACTTGTAATTGGTAGAACAGTAGTTATTGAAAATATAAGCAAGATTGTCCATTTGATGTTAATCCAATCATAGGGACTATAGACAGATAAGGAGACAAGGGTATTGTCTAATGCCAAATGATCTAACCAATATTTAATCAAATCTTCGATGAAAAAAGACATGAAAAAAGATAAAAAAATAACTCCGAACGTAGAGAAACGAAAAATATTGTATAACTCAGAAAAATGACCTGCTATGGTCATCTGGCTTTCTTGTGATGAATACATTTCAAAGTAAATCCTTAACTTTAGGTTTTGCTCTTGCTGCTAGAATTGTCCTATATACACCATAAGCAAACCAAGCACTGAACAAGAAAGTAAACCCTATGATAAAACTGGTCAAATCTGTTACCCCGGCATCCTCTCCAACAAGAGATTGTGGAGGGAATTTGAGAGAAACACCCTCAGCTAACCATCGAACCGCTATAATGAAGGAAACAAGAGATACCAGAGCTTGGCGGAGTGCCTGAGGATATGCAAGTTCAAGGGCTAAATGTTCTGGGCCATCATCATATTTTCTTTCTAAAATCTCTCTCTGAATTATGGCACCCACAATCAATGCGGTCAAGCTGAACCAATAAAATAAATTTCCTTGCTCATAAATTTTTTGAGCAAGAGCGGCTTGTCTCTTTTCTTCCTTCTGAGCATCAGTTTCTTCAAGTAGGAAGAGAGAATCATAATCACCGACAGAGATTGTTCTTGTGGATAAAATAGCATCATTTTCCTCATCCGATATTGTACCTGGTGGACTTATTGAGAAGGCCAATAGATTCCAATAATCTTCAGCATCTGGAACCCCTGCTCCATCTACAGAATTCCCGGCTAACCAGAAATTCACATTCCCTGCATCTTCTGAGGGAGATGTCCAGGTAACTACCCATATGCCATCTTTATCAGTCTCACTATGAGATATGTCTCCATCAGTATCAGCAGCAATACGAATACCTTCATCGTCCCCCCAAGTGAATGTACCAATAGAGTCGGAAGAAAGCAAAAATCCTGCTTTAGAATTGCCATCGCCACCAGATAGTGTCAAAGAATCTGCAACTTTTATTGTCAACTCATAACTCTCATCTAACTCATACATTATTGGAACGCCACTAATCATGACCACAGCTCGATCTGATGTGGCACCATTATTGTGGCAAGTACAGCCATATTTCACAGTCAAGTCATTCTCTTGATTAAGATAAGGTGGACCTCCACTGTTCCCTAATGCAGGTATAGCAGCCATACCGATAATCAACAAAACAACTAGAGTTTTGGAGTAAATGGACGCCATGTACTACACCTATGTTAATTCGAGTGTTGACTAACACATAACCGTTGCTTGTCTAGAGCCTTTAGATATACTATATCATAACTCTTTGATTGCAGCGTTTAACTCATTCATCATATCCTTACCATCACCAAAAAGCATCATAGTTTTATCTTCATAGAATAAATCGTTGTCCACCCCTGCATATCCTACAGATAGGCTCCTCTTGATGATAACAACAGTTCTTGCTTTATCTGCATCAATGATTGGCATACCTGCGAGTGGCCCCTCACCACTTCTTGCAGCAGGATTACAAGTATCATTAGCACCTATTACGAGGGCCACATCACACTCAGAGAATTCAGAATTAATATCTTCCATTTCAATTAACTGTTCATAGGGGACATTTGCCTCAGCAAGAAGGACGTTCATATGACCAGGCATACGCCCAGCCACTGGATGAATTGCATACTTAACTTCAGTCTCAAATTTTTCTTGAATAATGTCTGCAAATTCCTTAACTTGGTGTTGAGATTGGCTGACAGCCATCCCATAACCAGGAACAATGATTATCTTTTGAGCACCGTCTACCATCATTGCTACTTCTTCGGCATCGGAACCAACCTTGGTTCTAGTTAGAGTTGCTTTCTCAGTTCCACCAAAGGATTTGAACAAAACATCAGGAAGTGTACGATTCATAGCCTTACACATTATGAATGTAAGAATAAGCCCCGAGGCTCCAACTAAAGAACCAGCAATAATGAGAACGGAGTTGCCTATTATAAATCCAGTAAATGCTGCAGCAATTCCGGACAAGGAATTGAGCAGAGAAACTACTACGGGCATATCTGCGCCGCCAATAGGAAGGACGAGGATAACTCCGAGTAAGCAAGATATTCCAATAATAGACCAAAGATATTGTGTATTTGTTGGATCTTCGATACTCAAAAAGATAAGCCCAAGGACTGTGAAAATTAATAGAACCTTGACTGGATTAAGCCATGACGGCCCCCATGTAGGAGTTTTGAGCCACTTTCCAAATATCTCAATACCGCCTTTTAGTTTGTACATTGCCAATAAAGAACCTGTGAGAGTCATCCATCCAACAAGAGCTGATAATCCAGCGGCAATCATTGTTACAGTTAATTCAAGTCCTGTAGGTAAGGTACTATCATCATGAATATATTTAGTTACTTCTGAAAGTGCAACTAAAGCTGAAGCGGCGCCACCAAAACCGTTGAACATAGCAACTAATTCAGGCATACCAGTCATTTCTACTCTTACAGCCATCCAATAACCAATGGCAGAACCTACAAACATACCTGCTACAATAAGAACCCATTCTGCACCTCCTTCCAAGTGCATACTTAGAACAGTCGTGATAACTGCAACAAGCATGCCAAGAGCACCTAATTGGTTTCCAAATGGCGCAGAACGAGGGTGACCTAATTTTTTAAGACCGAAGATAAATAATGCAGCAGAAATAAGATATCCTATAGAAACCCAATCCTCCATATCAATTGCCTCCTCTTTTTTTACCAGCAATCATATTCAACATTCTATTAGTGACAGCAAAGCCACCAACTACATTGATCATTGCTAAGACTACAGCAATAAATGCCAATAAACCCGAAACTAAGGTTTCATCACCTGCATAAGCAACATTAGCGCCAATAAGAGCGCCGATTATACTAATTCCAGAGATTGCGTTGGCTCCACTCATCAAAGGTGTATGGAGCGTAGCAGGAACCTTTGTGATTAGTTCAAACCCAAGAAATATTGCTAAAACAAATAGAGTGATATTTGCAATTAAAAATTCGGGAGTCATTCGAGTACACCTCCAAGACGAGTTTGTTTATGGTGAAGTTTACCATTATAACAAATTAGTACGCCCCCCATTCCACTAACAAAGAAATCAGAGCCTTCTGGTGCTCCAACTAAGATGTCGTCATCTTCAGAAATTACTAACTCTCCTTCGTTAAGAATAGACATTATGAAAGTAGTCAGATTGTTTGAATAAAACATACTGGAGGTATTGGCCAATGTCCCAGGGAGATTAGATGTGCCTACAATTATTACACCATTATCAGTAGTATATATTTCGCCGGGTTTGGTCAATTCACAATTACCACCGACATCTGCATTCATGTCTACTATTACTGTTCCTGACTTGAAATTTGAAACAGCAGTAGCTGGAATAGTAATAGGTGCCGGACGACCAAAAATTCTAGCAGTAGTAACAATGATATCGGCCTCTGAGGCAACCTCGCAAACAGTATCATTAACTTTCTGTATAAATTCAGGTGTCAGAGGTTTAGCATATCCTGACTCGTCCTCAAAGTCATCCATGCCTTCAACTTCAATGAAACGACCTCCCACAGATTCTATTTGTTCAGCAGCAGACTTTCTAACGTCTGAAGCATAAACAATAGCTCCCAATCTTTTTGCAGTTGCAATAGCCTGAAGACCAGCAACACCACTACCCATAATTACAACTTTTGCAGGTTTCACAGTACCCGCAGATGTTGTCATCATGGGGATTCCTCGTGGGACATGTGAAGCGCCCAACAAAACAGCCTTGTACCCCGCCAAATTATCTTGACTAGAATTAACATCCATAGACTGAGCACGAGATATTCTTCTAGGTATCATATCCATAGAGAAAAGATTTACATTAGATTCAATACAAGATTTAATTTTTTCAGGGTTGCGGAAAGGATCAGCTACACATACAAGATTTACCCCCGCTCTCAATTCAGATATTTCGGGCATTCTGATAGAGATTATTAACTCACAAGATAATACAACATCTCTTGAAACAATATTCCCTCCTACAGACTCGTACTCGCTATCAGAATAATTCGAATTATTTCCTGCACCAGATTCAACAAAAACTTCTAATCCTTTTTTAACTAATTTCTTGACAGATTTAGGGACTATAGCAACTCTAGTCTCTCCCTCTGGTTCAGTCAATACTCCTAACCTCATAATATCACATCTTCAAAAAAGAACCACGGCTCATTGTTGGTAACCATGGCGAAAAGAAACAGATTATTGAAGGGAACGGGTTGGTGTCTTCCTAATCCAGAAAAAATACTAATTAAAATTTAGAACAAAATCGTATATCCTATACCAAAAACTGCAATATCACAAATAGCATGAGAAAGCCAACAAACCCAAATAGAACGATATCGGATGTACAACCAAGACCATATGGCTGCGGCTGAAAGTAGGCCAAAAGACGCAAGCGCTGTTTGCCACCACAAAAATCCGAATAAATGCAGAGCAATTGCATGATGAAGTGTAAACAATGATGCTGAAAATATAATGGCAGTATTTTCATTACCAAGTAATATGATTGACTTTGTTGTAACATACCACCTAAAGACGTATTCTTCGAGGAGGCTGTTAAGGAATATCCAATACAACATACCAGCTATATACAGATTAATGTTAGAGAGGCCTTTAGATTCTAATGTGCCAACCATCTGATCGACATCTAAGGTACTTTCAAAAATAAACCAAGTGAGTAATATAATAATTGACATTATTACTCCAGTTATAGCCCCCATCCTAATTCCATCTTTAGAAGGCACGACTTTGGAGACAGATTTCTTCTCAACGCGCAAATACCAAAGAGTGGGGACAAGAAATATCCATAATTTGCAAGATATAAAAAATATTTGTGAGAGGAGTTCATCGTCAATAACTTTAATTCCAAAAATAACTGATATAGAAGGTACAAAACAAACCAATAGTATTGCCAAAAATGATTGTCTACGTGTCTCCATAACAAAACCCTAACCATTGATAATAAAAGACCTTGCTTGAGATTAGTCAGAGTTTACTCTTCACTAAAGGCTAAGGATGAAACACCGGCGGACGCATAATGAGGAGAACCTAATGACAAGAGAATCAAGAAAAATAGCGGTAATTGGAGCAGGTAACGTAGGTGCCACCTGTGCCTTTGTTATGGCTGAGAGAAAATTGGGAGAAATAGTATTACTAGATATTTACGAAGGATTTGCAAAAGGAAAGGCATTGGATATGAGCCAGGGAGGCCAAATTCTAAACTATGATGGGAAAATAACTGGAACCTCAAAATATGAAGATATTGCAAATTCAGATGTTATTGTGGTCACTTCCGGTTTCCCTAGGAAACCAGGTATGAGTCGTGAAGACCTTATTGAGAAAAATGCAGAGATAATTTCACAAGTGGGTTCGGGAATAAGAGAACATGCCCCAAATGCAGTAGTGGTTATGGTAACTAATCCATTAGACTTAATGACATACCATATGCAAAAAGTGACAGGCTTTCCTTCCAATAGAGTCATAGGGCAAGCAGGAATTCTAGATTCAGCAAGAATGACGCATTTCATATCGGAAGCACTAGGCTGTTCGAATGAAGATGTGCAAGCAATGGTTCTAGGAGGTCACGGAGATACTATGGTACCTTTACCGAGATACACTACTGTAGGAGGTATTCCAATAACTCAACTTCTAGATAAAGACACTATAGATTCTATATCAAAAAGAACTGCTGGAGGAGGAGGAGAGATTGTCAAATTGTTGGAAAGAGGAAGTGCTTTCTATGCGCCTGGAAGTGCAGCTGCTATTATGGCGGAATCTGTCTTAAATGATAGGAAAAGAATGCTACCATGCAGTGCTCTACTAAATGGTGAATATGGTCTGAAAGATGTTTACATAGGAGTCCCGGTATTATTAGGGAAAAATGGAGTAGAGAAGATTGTGGAATTAGATCTTGAACAAGAAGAATTGGAGAGTTTGCAAAGTTCTGCTAATTTCTATAAATCACAATTACGTGACATAATGGGCTATTAGTAAAGAAGAAGGAAAAAAAATGGCGGATTACATACACCTAGAACATGACGGAAAAATACTTCTTGTCGATAGTGACGGTAAGGGTCCTGCTATACCTAAATTAGGTAGACTAAAATGGGAAGGAAATGAACCACTAATTCGATTACCGACTCCGGATGAAGTCAGAAAGATGGGGATCCAATGGGAAACAAAAAGGAAGAACGTCATAATTCTTGAGGAAAACGAGAAGAAGATAATAATGGGAACTCCAAAGATTAGTTGGCCTGAAAATTGGGCTTGGAAAGATTCGGTAATTAGCGACAATGCCGTCGATCCCATAGCCAGGGAATCTGTTTATAGAACAATACACAGAGTGGTATCTAAAGTAATAATACAAAATAAAGAAGAAATGATCCTAATGGCGAAAGTAAAAAGAGGATTCTTTACAGGATGTTGGACTCTACCTGGTGGATTTGTTGATTATGGTGAACATCCACGAGAAGGAGCTGTTAGAGAAGCTTTAGAAGAATTAGGAATTGCTATAGAAATATCAGATAAAAAAGGAGAATCTGGAGATATTAAAGAAGGAGATGATGGATTAATAATACAACAAAATATATTCACATCAGAAGGAATCAATTGGTTATCATTCACATACAAATCATATTTAGACATACCAATCGAAGACATTGAACCCAAAGACGATGAAATTGAAGAAGCAAAATGGTTTGCTAAAGATGATGCATTAAGAAATGCAGTCAGTATATTCGATAGGGATGCCATTCTAAGATTATAGAAGTAAAATATCCATTATAACAATCAGTGGTGGGCCTGCCTGGATTTGAACCAGAGTCTGTTCGTCCCAAACGAACAAGCATAGACCAGACTAACCCACAGGCCCTGTGAGTGACCTGTCCAATGAACAATCTGTCAAGAACTTAACTCAACCAATTCCATGTGTTTTGATCAACACGGACTAACAAACCTTGCATCTCTGCTTGACCGAGAAGATAATCACTTGTTATTTCATTAAACCCTTTTTCAGAAATTTCTTTATCGAGGATGACTTTACTTAAATTGCCATTTTTATCAGTAGCTAATTTCATTAAATCAAAAACATCAAGTGATTTAGAAGATTTGGGGTGTAACTTGTGTTCCTTTTGTTTTATTTTAGAGATTAATTCTTCTCTAATCTCATGAGGGATATTCTCTAAAGATACTGCTAGAGATAATTCCTCGGCACTATCAAAGCGTTCAATGCTCTTGAAATTAGTAGATGAACCACATTTTGTACAATAATTAGCCTTCGAATTGGTGGATCCAAAAGAGTGGCCACAGCCACAATTAACGAGGTTAAAAGATTGGTTCACGGGTCTTTCGTAAAGTGGTAGTTCAAGAGTTTGTCTGAAAACTGTTGTCACAATTAATTCATGAATAAAGGCGGTAGTCGACATGCATGAGTCGAGTCGGAGTAACAGCATCTTGGCTGATTATAGGGCTAATGATTCTGTTATCCGCTAATAGTTTCATAATATCCGGAGGAGGGTCGATTGATGCTTGGGCATTACTATTATTAATTCCCATACCTCTTTTATTTATTATTTCAAAAAGGACAAGAAAGGAAATAGCAGACAATAACAAAATAGAGGGATGGGAAGAAAAAAATGAAGATTTTATAGAAATAGAAAAGGAAGCCGATGACCCCGTAGAGGCAGGTTTTGACATACCTATATTGTGATTATAATAATCTTAATGTTTCTAAATTTGCAGGCGCATAGGTTTGGACACGAAATTTTTCACGTAATCCTTGCCTGAATGCATTACACGTTTGGGCATCACCATGATGGCAAATGATTTTTCTCGGCGTTGGATTCAGAGCAGCTACATAATCCATTAATTGATTACGGTCAGAATGTCCACTGAAACCATCAATCTTTCTCATAGAGCATCTTACTTCAACCATTAGTGTTTGACCTTTGTCAACTAAAGGTACTGAAGAGTGCCCGTCTCTTAATCTACTTCCTAATGTGCCTGAAGCTTGATATCCTACAAAACATAGAGTATTATTTGGCTCAGGAGCCCAATGCTTGAAATATTCTACAATTGGACCCCCAGTCATCATCCCACTAGTTGCTAAAACAATACAGGGTGAAGGGTCAAGAAGTATAGATTCTCGTTGCTGATAAGATTCAACAGTACGGAACCACTTAGAATGGAATGGATTTTCCGAACCACCTTTCAATAGTTTTTTCCTCAAGTCACGATTTAAGAAATTAGGATGACTAGCGTGTATTGCAGTAGCTTCGGAAATCATTCCATCGAGCCATACAGTAACCGGAGAAACCTTTCCTGATTTGAAAAGTTCATCGATTGCAATCATAACCTCTTGAGACCGCCCTACAGCAAAAACAGGACAGAATATCTTCCCTCCGCGCCCTATCACATCAATTATCATCTCTTGGAGTTCATGACTTGCAGCATCCCTAGTAGGTTGGATATCTTGTGGACCACCATAAGTTGATTCGACAACTAATGTATCAACCTTAGGAAATCTTACAGTTGCAGCATCAAATAACCATGATTTTTCATACTTAATATCACCAGAAAATAATACCTTATGTTCAGTATTTCCTTCCCCAATATTCATGTAAACACTTGATGAACCTAAGATATGACCTGCATTTTCCATTGTCATTTTGATGTCTGGTGCAATATCCGTTTTGTCCCCCCAATTGACATCAACAACATGTTTGATACATTCTTGAATATCGGCTTTAGAATAAGGAGGATCATTACCCTCAGCTTGACTTACTTTAACATAATCAATTTGAAGAAGTGTCATTAAGTCTCTAGTTGGTGGTGTACAGTAAACAGGACCTCGATAACCATAGCGAAATAAAACTGGCAACATGGCAATGTGATCAACATGAGCATGGGTTATGACTATCGCATCAAGGTTGTCTAAGGGCATTAACTCGGGGGCATTGAAAAATGGTTGTATTTCATTCTTATTTGATGTAGGTTTAGCGCCGCAGTCAACTAATACTTTGGACTCATTGGTTGTAATCAGATGCATTGCTCGACCTACTTCTCTGTAAGAACCAAGAGCAGTGATTCTAACCCAAGGTTCGCCTGGTCTCTGTGGCCTATATATCCTCGTACCAAATTTTCTAAGTAAGGACTTTCTTTCATCTGCCATCTCTTTTCTATATCTCCTAATATCATGTTGTGTTCGACTTTCTATAGATGGTGCCCTTACTACTTTGACTAACCAGCCTATTTTGTCCCTCAATGACTGAATGTGTGAACCCTTAGGCCCAACTGCCTCGGAAGGATTATCACATTCTAGAATCACTTCACTTAAAGCAGGATCAAGCCATACCTTCCTAACCTCTGCCTCTGAAGGAATTATTTCTCCAACAGCGTCATGCACCTCCTCTTCAGAAGATAAAATATCAGGATGAGGTCGGATTACGATTCTTCTTTTGACTAACTTGGCAATTTTCACAGTTAAATTTTCAGAACTGGTTACAAATTTATCAGGTTGTTTAGTGATTACTGCTATAGATCCTGCCTCTAGATCAATTTCATAATCAATATCCTTAGGTATTATTCCAGATATCTTCTTTTTCAGTTCAGCGTATGACATTCTCATAAAAAATACGTCCTAAATTACTCACGGCAGAGATGAACTCCGTAAAACGGAGATATGCATAATGCAACGTGAGTGTCAAAGTGAAGACAGGAGGTTATCTACCTGTTCTTTAGATAATTGTTGAAATCCATGTTCTGCTGTAATAACAGCTAAATCCATACCATTGCCGCTAGCAGCATCTCTCTGAGCGGATGCGAGAAGAGCTTTTGCTGCAACCTTTAATGCAGATTTTTCATCCATTCCATCTCTGTATTGATCTTCGAGAACACCATACATATATGGTGAACCTGAACCTGTTGCACAATAAACATCGGGTATAGAACCTCCAGCAGAATCAATGCTATAGACACTAGAACCTGATGAATCTACTCCAACAATCAGTAATTGTACATAATGAGGACGGCCTACAAGAATGTTAGCTGTTAATGTCGCTGCTCCTTTGACCGTCATGGCATTCCCTTCTTTCAATTCATATAACTTTAATTCTGCAGCAAGAGTCCTAGATAAGGACTGAGCGTGCCCCACAAGTCCAGCGGTTGTTAAAGCTATACTGTTAGATATTTTAAACATCTTTTGTACACTCTTATTTGCGATAAAGTGACCCATTGTTGCTCTATGATCAGCACCTACAACAACTCCGCCATCAAAGGTAATTCCGATTGTGCTTGTACCTGTCTTTACTGCATCAGTTGTTGCGTGCATTTTAATCACCGCCATAAGAGGAAGTCCCCTCAGCGATTCAAACTAATATGAACCCCCTTATCAATGCGACGGAAGAGAACCGTGCAATTTCTTGAAAATCTGATAAAAGACACATTTCTACTACATTTTATTAGATAACTCAAAGAATAGTTCCTAGACCCGATATTGTGGCGAAAGAAGAAAGTAGCGAGCCGAAATGGATTGAAATGCCTAGTTTACCCAATAATAGGGATAATTCCATAGAAGCAGAGCAAGACTACCATGATTTAGGCGAGAGATACTCACAAGCACCAGTGCCACTACATTCAGATGATACAATAATACATAGAGCGACGTTAGAAGATATCACTGGAATCTCAGAAATAATGAACTGGATTTCTGATGGAGACATTGTGATTGTTGAGATGAGTGGGATGATTAATCGAGAGATTGAATTGCAAACAGCAGTGTCAAAAATACAACAATTTGTTGAAACAGAAATGAAGGGAACTGTGTTTGGTCTAGGACATAATAGATTACTACTTTTACCACCTAATTATGGAGCCAAGAAGGCTGATATGAATCATAGATGAGGACTGCTCATGGAAAGTACTGTAGAACAGCCCTGCCCTATTTGTTTCTCAGAAGATGGGTTGACTATGATAGCCAATACATCTGATATTCCATACTTTGGTGAACATACGCAATTAACAATTTTATGCCCATCTTGTGGATGGAAGCATACTGACTTTATTCCAGCAGAAGGTAAAAAACCAGGAGCATGGGATCTAGAAATAAATCATTCAAATATGCTTTCTGTGAGAATTGTCAGATCATCATCATGTACTGTGAGAATAGAAGAACTGGGTTTGGAAGTGGAACCAGGAGGAGCTACTACAGGCTATGTATCTAATATTGAAGGCGTATTAAGAAGATTTGACGATGCAATAAGATTGATGTATAGGCAATCAAAATCATCCAACGAAAAAGATATTGTCGAAAAATGTGAACAATTGTTTCAGAAAATAGAATCTGTTAAGAAAGGTGAAATGTGTGTTACTATAACGCTACTTGATCCAATGGGGCATAGTCAAATTTTACATGAAGAAGCAAAATCTCGAGATTTAACTGATGAAGAACTTAGTAAATTAGAAGTAGGGCCTATTTTACCTGTTTTTAATTCAGAAGATATAGAATAATTACTTAGAATCTGGGGCAATGAATTCATCTATCCGATCCGTCCACTGCTCCCTTTTCTCAGAAAGATCTGTTAACCATTCTGATGCCTTATCAATACAAATTTGTTTTATCTCACCGGCAAGTAAACGACCAGATTCATAATCTCTAGCAATTGAAGATAACTCACTATCACTTTCTTCGAAAAAGAATTGAAGATATTGATAGGCAACATCTTTCGATAAATCTCCACCAAGTCTTCTGTGCTCCTCTACTGTAGCTTGTCCTCCACTATGAGCGCGTTTAACTTTCTTTGACATGTCTTCGATAGAGTCGTGCATGAATATTGTAGTTTCTGGTTTGGAGGAAGACATTTTATCACCTGTCATTCCAACAGCAAAGCGGTGATATGTTGAGCAAGGAGGCATTAATCCCATCCCTCCTAAATTCCTTTCAAGTGCCAATAAAGAAAGACGAATTCTAGCAATATCGTTTTTGACGGCTCCCGGAATCTCTAAAGTGCCGTGTTTAGGATTAGTTAATACGTCAGCAAATCCTAAATTAGATAAAGAAAGTTGAAGTTTTGTAAATAAATCCTCCCGAATTTTTCTATCAATTCCTCCTGTTAAATTAACTCCCATCTCTGGTTTGTTATCATCCTGTATAGACAAACCAATAGTTATACCGCCACTCTTTCTTGGCTTCAGATTAAACCAATTTGTCTTGCTTGCTAATCCTCTTGTGAGGCGGATATGAGGGTCTTGGTCAACACCAACGGGTACTACGATTGGTCGAAGACCACCATATTCATCTAATTGTGGATGTATTATATCTCCTGCTTGAACAAGAGGTGCTTGAACGTGAGCAAGGTTTGTGCTTCCTGAAAAACCATATATGGCCTCAAATTCAGAAAGATTTGTTTTTTTCCCTAATGTAAAACCTAGTCGTTGAACTTCTGGCCTCATACTTTGAAAATACACATTTGTTTTATCAGGATCAAGACCAAGTGCAGCATAATTATGGATATACTCGGATAAAGCAATTTTACGCCCCTCTTCTAATGAGGTACCTCTAGTGGCTAAAGATTCCAAATCTGCAACAGTAACTGTTATGTCCCCTCCCTGATTTTGGAACCATTTAACCTGATCAATGACCATACTGTGTCCAAGATGCATGCGGCCACTGGGCATAAGGCCAGTTAAAACACCGAATTTATCGCCTCTTTCTATACAACCTAAGATTACATCTAAGTCCCTATGTGCAAAAATTATGCCTCGACGATGTAGTTGATTTGGGTTAGGAATTTTGCTAATTTCAACCTCACTTAGTCCAAAATTATCCCTGATTCTTGTATAATCAGTAGACTGTTGAGATGCCCATGGGTCTATTCGAGACTGTCCGGCCATGTACGTTCGAGTGCAAAGCCCTCAATCAAGGCTACGCATGAAATATTACAAATATGCCCAACTACTATGGACATTAACTACAGCCGAGATGATGAAAATATGACAATCGTACACTGCTTAGGTTCGGGACTTGTTGGTTCTTTTGTAGCAAAAAAATTAGCGGAAGAAGGATTAAGAATAAATGTTGTAGATATAGAAGAAAAAAACATCCTTAAAGAGAATAAGAATATTAATGTATATGTTGAAGATGCGGTCACTTACTGCAAAAAAATAAAAGAAAATGATGATTTATTCGTAAATATGTTACCCGGGAGCTTGGGGCATGAGGTCACTAAATTACTGATTTCCCAAGGTAGAAAAATTGTAGATTTGAGTTTTAGTGAAACAACGCCAGAATTATTACATTTATCTGCATTAGAATCAGGCGCGAGAGTACTGTGGGATGTAGGGATTGCACCAGGATTATCGAATATGTTGATTTCGTATGCATCAAGAGTGGGAGGGGGTATAATAAATGCAGAAATTAGAGTAGGAGGAAATCCGTTAGAGAAAGACGACGAATGGAGTTACATGGCGCCTTTTTCACCAAATGATGTCATTGCTGAATATACACGTCCTGCAAGAATCATAAGAGAAAGAAAAATTTGCATACTCCCTGCATTAAGTGAAAGGCATAAAATTAATGTCAAACAAACAGGATCTATGGAAGCTTTCCTTACTGATGGACTGAGAAGTTTGCTCGAAACTATACCGGCAGATAATATGACTGAATATACTGTTCGATGGCCAGGGCATATTCAAAGATTCATTGATCAAAGAGATGCAGGGATAATAAATGAAGAAAAACTTATCGAAAAATGGAAATTTGATAAAAAACGAAAAGAATTTACATGGATGGAAGTAAAGTCAGAGTGTAAAAACGGCAACAAAATGGATTGGAATATATATGATGAGGGAGAGAATGGGGACTCGTCAATGTCTAGGACAACGGGATTAGTTACTGCTTCGTGTATTAAACAATGGATTATCAATCAAGAACTAATACCTGCAGGTGTTTATCCTCCAGAAAGTTTGACCAATGAAGTAATATCGAATATTGTACAAAATCTGAAGGATGAGGGTGTGGATATTAATGGACCAGATATTATTTTAAATTATAAATTTTGATCCCTCTTAACTAACCATCTTATTGAAAGGGGTGTGGCAATTAATACACCAAGTGCTATAATTGGCAGCCTCCAATCCATCTCTAATGCCGAGGGTCGCTCAATAAGCCATGTGAAAAGTAAAGGGGAATCATAGAAATCAGAAGCCCATTCATGGAGATTAGTAACATGATGACCAACTACAGTAACACTATGATGAAGGCCATTAAAGGTCTGAAGTGGAGAGATAGAGGAATCAGGAATTGAATCAAATTCTATTGTAACTTCATCACCCGGGGATATTGTCATTAGTAATCCCTCATCCGTATTTCTCCAACCATTTTCAAGAACCTTGACATTTGATTCCAGAAGAGGAAAAGGGTGATTATTTTCATCGGTAACTGACAACACTGTTGAAGAGGTTTGAATTAGTAAACTACCGGGTACTTGCCAAGATGAATCAGGGGATTCTTCTAAACTAACAGTTAAAAAATTATTAATCTCAGTAGATGAAATCCGAGAACTAGAAATACCATGATTATACCATTCCCCCCAAGTAGTGTACCATACTTCTTGCTGTTCTAAAAATTCAATTGCATCCTTATCTTCTCTAACTTTAAGATCATAGATTCGGGCTTCCCAGTAAATAGAAACAAGGGAATCAGGAGCAGCAGAATCAAGTAGAGAAATGTTTGCTGCATTTTTTTCAAGACTACCTCCGTTTCGTTGAATCACGAACATGTCATCTACTTCAGTCAATAAATTATCTCCCAGAATTAGAAAACCAGATTGTTTCAAGGAAGAAATTGTATTTTTTCCTATTGAGCTTGGTACACCAAATGATATTGCTTCAGAACCCCAACGAGAAGAATTAGTGTGGCCATTAAGATATTGTTTGCATGATTCTATTACTGTATTGTCTTCATTTATATCAATACCCTCATATCCTTGACAGGCGAACTCATCACCATGTTCTAGTCTCTCAGGTCCTATCAAATTCCATAGCCAATTATCATCATCCCATTCAGCTACTACAGTAGGGGCTAGTAAAGGAGTTACAAATATAATTAGTAAAATAAGACCCTGATGTCTTTTCTCCATGACCTTGCGGATAAGAAATTAGAAATGAACCCTTGTAATCGCTATGGAAAGCAATAAGGGTGAAGTATAGTACGACAGATACGTCATGTTATCGAATGGTAGTCTTAATTCAATATCTGAATTAGTTGGACTTTCCGGTACTGGAAACAAGTTTTCAACACCATGGATGTATAAATTTCTATTATTTACATTACCAGCACCATTCAGAATCATAACAAATATCCACTATCATGGATTAGAAAGAATACCAAAAGATAACCCAGTAATATTTGTTGCAAATCATACATCACATGTAGATCCATTTGTGAAAATTATTGCAGCTAATAGACCAGTACATTATCTAGCCAAACAAGAACATTTCAAATCCCCAGCTACAAGATTGTTGATGGAAAGTACGGGACAAATAGAAACACAAAGAGAAGAAGGTGCAAGTAATGCCTTATCTAAAGCAATCGATGTATTAAACTCAGGGACTTCATTGGGGATATTTCCTGAAGGAACTAGGTCAAGAAAAAACGAAGCGCCGTTCCTGCAAAAAGGAAAAACAGGAGTGGCGAGACTTGCGGCGAGTTTTCCCGAAATCCCAATAATAACGATGTCGATTATAGGTGCAAGAGAATTTATGAAACCGGGGAGCCTAATTATTAAACCATGGAAACGAATTGATGTTTTCATAAGCAAACCGATAACATTCTCAGAATGGTTAAATGATTCTAATGGAGGAAATTTAGACGATGAAGAAGTAGAAAAATTACTACTTAAGGGAAAAAAACAGAAAACAGAGGAAATGAAGAAAATATTTAGAAATTTTACTGATCAAATAATTGAAACTTTGCGTATTAATGGTGCACCCTAAGTGACTTAAGGAGAGTATCATTCAAAGACTGTCGTCTAAACGGCTAGTATCAAGATGGAACAATATCTGGATTTATTACGGCGAATCCTTGAAGAAGGGGGGGATAAAAAAGATAGAACAGGGACTGGGACTAAATCTATCTTCGGCCATCAGATGAGGTTTGATTTATCAGAAAATTTTCCCGCTATAACTACGAAAAAGATACATTGGCCTAGTGTAATTCATGAACTATTATGGATAATATCTGGAGATACCAATGTAAGTTACTTACAAGATAATAAAGTTCGGATTTGGAATGAATGGGCAGACGAAAAGGGAGATTTAGGACCAGTTTATGGAAAACAATGGCGAAAATGGGTCTCAAATGAGGGAGAGATAATTGATCAAATTAAAAATTCTATTGAACTCATAAAGAATGACCCCGAATCGAGAAGAATTATTGTTTCTGCATGGAATGTAGGTGAATTAGATAAAATGGCATTAATGCCTTGTCACGCATTCTTTCAATTCTTTGTCATAGAAGGAAAATTATCTTGCCAATTATATCAAAGAAGTGCAGATGCATTCTTAGGTGTTCCGTTCAATATTTCTTCTTATAGTCTACTAACCTGTATGATGGCACAAGTTTGTGACCTTGAACCTGGAGAATTCATATGGACTGGAGGAGATTGTCATTTGTATAATAATCATCTTGAACAAGCTAAACTGCAAATTTCACGTACACCTCTTAAATTACCTAAGTTAATACTGGATGAGAATATTAAGAATATTGATGATTTTAAGGCAGAGCATATACAAATTTTGGAATATGAACACCATCCTCATATTTCTGCTCCAATTTCAATATGAGGTATTTGTATGAAAATCGCGATGATAGTTGCTATGGATGAGAAAGGCAATATTGGGAAGGAGAATAAGTTACCCTGGAAATTATCAGAAGATATGAAAAGATTTCGGAAGTTAACAATCTCAGACGGGTTCAATGCAGTTGTGATGGGGAGGAAAACGTGGGATTCTTTACCTGAAAAGTACAAACCATTACCTGAAAGACTGAATATTGTAATGTCTAGAGACACTGATTGGAAGGGAAAAGGGGCTGAATCAGCACTTTATCCCGGAAGAGCAATAGAAATAGCATATGCTAACGGTTGTGACGAATGCTGGATTATTGGAGGGGCACAAATATACAACATGTATCATAACCGAGTAGATGAGATACATGTCACTAAGGTTCATGTACAGGATAGTGGAGACATCATTTTTCCAAACATAGATTGGTCGGAGTGGCGCGAAGAAGTTATCGAAAAAACAACTAAAGATAAGGAAAATGATTATGATACGACATATTCGCTATGGGTCAAGAAATAATAAGTAAGGGGAAACATTATTCAATACATTTGAAAGGAAAACAACTAATCAAGAGTTCATTATGAGGACTGACCATTTACCTTTCCCTATGCCTGAAAGGAAACACTCATTAGGGCAAAATTGGGTAAATCTTACATTTATGCACTGGGAAGTAGATCCTGAATTACTAAGGAAATATGTTCCTGAAGATTTGGAGATCGAACTATTTGATGGGAAAGCATATGTCGGAACTATACCTTTCAGAATGGAGAAAGTAAGACCTAGAAATCTTCCTTCGATATCCTTTATCTCAAATTTCCCCGAATTTAATATAAGGACATATGTGAGTAAAAACGGAAAAAGTGGCGTATTTTTTCTAACTCTTGATGCACAAAGTCAAGTTACATGCATGTATGCACCATTAGCCTATGGATTACCATATAGATACGCCAAATGTGAACATTATGCTAATGATAACGGAGGATATATATGGAAATCTGAGCGGAAAAGTGATGGTGTAAAGCTTGAAGGGGAAACCACCACTAAAGGCTCTTTAGTAAAGGCAAAAAAGGGGAGTTTGGAAGAGTTTCTATTTGAGAGGTATTGCCTTTATGTTAGTAAAAAAAATCTAACATATATAGCATATACATGCCATGAACCTTGGGAATATCAAGAAGCAGAAGTCAAGATAAAGGTGAACTCATTAACAGATTCTTATGGATTAGGAATTGAGAATCCACTGAATCCTGATCTTGTACACTTTAGTAAAGGAGTGGAAGTACTCACTTGGAACCTCGAATCAACGGAGAATAAGAATGAATAATGAAGATATTTTATTGTTAGACGGCGAGTGTGGCCTTTGCAATGGTATTGCCATCTTCATGCACCCTCGATTAAATCCCGAAGCAAAATTAACTTTCATGACTAATGAAAGCGAACAGGGGAGAAAAATTATTGAAAATTTTCCTGAAAAGTATCAGAAAGCAGATACAGTCTACCTCATTAGAAATGGTGAATCATATATCAGATCAGCAGCAGCAATAAGATTTCTACTATATCTTAAATGGCAGTACAAATTCTTTTATCCTTTTTGTTGGGTTATACCATATCCCTTGAGAGATTTTGTATACAGAATAATATCAAAAAATCGTCATAAAATATTCGCAAAACCGGACGTCTGTATCATTCCAACTTTGGACAATTAATTTTTACCTAATAATTTATCTAATTCATTCAATGCTTCTTCATTGGGTTCTGCTAATATTTCTGGATTCTTGGCATGACCTGTGTAATCTATTTCTTCGAAATCATTTTTATCTTTAATCTTAAGACTTATGATAAAAATTAATATTAAAATGGCCATTAACGCTAGGAAGAAATTGACGATAGTACTTATTTCCATAAAATCAACCACTAATTCACATAACTAATAGGTGCACCAAAGGCAAGAGGTCTAGAAAGATGTCGTCTATGAGATGCGGGTGGTTCAACCCAATTATTAATCACCTCAACCCCACTAAAATCAAGTTCCTGGAATAACCAATATTTTTCGATATTTTTCTGACATTTCAGGCATCTCAAAGGTTGATTAGAACCAGAACTTCTCATAGTATTGCCATTACAACAAGTGGGTCTGCCTGTAATTCTGGGTAAAGAAGATTCGATACTGAGTCGTTCCAAATGAATACTACGGTCAGGAGATTCTAGACCTAACCATTTAATTCGATCGCCCGGTATTAATTTACGAAGAAGGCGGTTTACATCACCACCTTCTTTGAAAGCAACTAGAGTGATATTACGTCCTTGTGAAAAAACCTGTAAGCTGGAATGACCTCCTTGAGTTTCTACTGATTTAGTTAGAACTGTTCCAGATAAGAAACCTAGAATATGGTCATCACTCAACTGATTGGTTCTATGTATTGCGTATCTTTCTGATTTTTCAACATCTTCTCGGGATTGCAACCATTCATGAGCCATCAAAACTGCTTTAGATGAAGCCCCTCGAATACCATAAAGAACTGGGCAAGGTGTTCTTGGAGCAATAAGACCCTTGTCAACAGTAGGATCTCGATTGACAAATGTGTCAGGATGTAAAGATTCCATTTCTCTTATTAAAGAGGGAGAGAACTTCCTCTTAGTACCTATTTTATCTAGAAATCTCCAAGCAATTAACTCATATGTAGAATCATCAGAAGGTTGCCAAGACATAGCAGAAGACGCCCCGATAATTCCCCAATCTGAGTCTAAATGACTCAAAACTTTAACACCATCAAGATTTTTTCTGCGGAAATTAAGATCGACTTTATGTCGTACTGCTTCCCAATAAAAATTTTCATCTAATTCTTTGAATGAATAGAGAAGAGCAGGAGATGTGAGACTTGCCTCATTGATATTTAATTCCATTAATAGATTACTAAAGAAGTTAGAAAGTAGTTTTTCAAGACTAGGTAGTAAGGGGACGGGGCAATCTAATAAGCATGCTAATGCACCATTACCGCGTGTTCTTCTTTCAGCAAATGGCCATAATCTGACGAGACGGCGTTCCAAGATTATTACATCTTCAAGTTGAGAAATTTCTCTGATCAAATCATCAAAAGTGGCTGTAGTGCAACCGGATTCAGGACTGTCGGTGTCATCTAAACCAATCCAAACACGGCTAAAATCGACGTGCGAATTCAAATCTAATCACCTAATATCTCTGACATAACTCCGGGAAGTCCAATATCTGGATTACAACGGATTCCTCTGACACCAAAATTAGATGCGGCTTCCATATCAACGGCTCTGTCTCCAACCATCACTGAACCAGATTCATCGAATCTATCTGTCCATTCAGTATCAAAACTCAGATTAATGTCTATATTATTTTCTGATGCAAAGATAATCTGTCTCGATGCCTCAAGCATTCCAGGATTTGGTTTTCGAGCCCAAGCCCCCTCCCAAGGAGCGTATGGACTATATAGGATTAAATCCAAATGCGAATTAGGATTCTCTTCAAGAAGTAACTCTCGTATCTTTTGATGGATTAGATGAAGGTTTTCAGAAGACCAGAGACCTCTGCCAATAGGAGATTGATTTGTAACTACACATATCCTAAAACCATGTTCTCTTAGTGATGCTATAGAATCGGATACGCCCGGGAAAATTAGCACCTCATTGGGTGAATTAATGTAATTTTCTGATCCTTTATTCAAAACTCCATCTCTATCAAGATAAGCAATCTTCCCCTCCCATGGTCCATTTGGCAAAGGCTCTAAGTCAAGTGGTGAATCAAGAACAGTAGCATCTCTATGTGGTATTAGCATACAATCACAGGCCATGATGAGACTTGATTGCCTCCTTAACTATATGATTAATAATCAACTGAATGTCTTCAATTCTTTCCATAGATTGGGTGGGGGAAACAACTGCAACATCTACGAGAGAAACGATTTTTCCGCCAGACATACCGTTAAAATTACCAGTTATAGCCGCAGTCCTACAACCATTTTCTTTAGCAAAAATAACCCCGTTAATCACATTAAGAGAGTTGCCAGAACCAGTATATGCTACAACTAAATCACCAGCCCTAATAAAAGTGGAAAGTTGCCCTACAAAAACATTAGAATAATCACTATCATTAGCCCAAGCAGAAAATGAAGAAATATTATCTGTATGAGCAATGGTTCGGAGGCTCAATTCTTTAGACCAATCGCCTGCACTATGAGAAGGCGTAGCAGCACTACCTCCATTTCCGATGAAATGAACACTCCCCCCTTCTTCCCGAGTCAACTCAACTAACTCCCAAAAGTCTGTGAGAGAATCCATAGATATTTCATCAAGAGCTTGTTTTAAGTCACTAATATATGTGCCAGCAAAGTCAGAAAAGTCGAATCCCATGGTCAAACCCTGTGTGTACGGATGAGGGCATCCTATTTACGAGTTGAGCGTAGTAGGCGTGACAATGGAAGACCCTATCCGACTTGTTGTGTCCAATATTGGAGACTCTATAGGGTTGAATGATATGGCTCTTGAACTAGCATTAATAATGACTGGGGCATTGTTTCTAGGACTCGGTTTTTATAAATTTGAAGAACAAAAATCAAGTCACTACGCGGCATTAGGCTGGATACTGACTGGAATCTACTTTTACTTACAATCGGAACACTATGTCGAAATTTCTGATCCTATTTTAGTTCTAATGACTGCTGGAGCTTTACCTGGAAGTGTGGTTTTGGCCTTTTGGGAAGTAAAAACAAAAAAAACACCAGATGCATTACAATGGTTAAGAGGTTGTTTTGCTTTAGCAATCGCACCTTATTTCGTGATTTTTAGTGTACCTTACCTAAATATGGCACTAATACAGTTTACAGCAGAAAGTACAGAAATAATGTTAGAGTTTGCAGGTTTAGGAAATTACCACATAGGAGAAATGATGGTTGCTTTAGAAGATGGTTCAGATATTCCTGTTTCAGAATGGGAGGGGAATAAATGGATACTTACTGATTCACTGGCAGAAGAGGGTTTCTATGTGCAATTCTTCGATTCAGAAGGAACTGTTATTGTACAATTCATAATGGCTTGCTCTGGACTACAATCAATGATAATATTTGTAGGAGCCATAGGAGCGCTAAGTTCAGTTTCTTGGAAAAGGAGAGCAAGAGGATTGATGATTGCGTTACCAACAATTCATGTACTAAATATGTTCAGAAATGCAGGTATTGTTTGGTTAACTGAAACTTACCCTGAATGGTCATTTATGGGGATTGAGATGTTTGATTTTACACATAGTTATGCGGCTAAAGCAATTTCATTATTTGCTATGTTCTTAATGGCAATCGCACTATTTGATTTACTACCAGAATTACACAAACATATAATGAAAATATTAAATCCAATATTTGATATAATAGATAAAATAAGAAGGACTGAAAGATTATCTTGATCTAAGTTGCTCGTATAATTTACCTGTTAAAGGCATATCATGTTCCCAAGCAAATTCTTTCATCACCCTCAAAGCTTCTTTTTCTAATTCCGAGTCACCAACGAAGTCAGTTACTTCAATTACTCCATCCTTAGTATTTGCTTTGAATGCAGCAATAGGCTCTTCTTTATGAAATACCATATATGCAGAACCAAAACCAAATCTTTCTCTTAGAAGACTGCCAAAATAATGTATAAGAGGATCAGAAGGCGGAACTACAAGATCCCTAGTTATTCTAATTCCTTTGAGCCCCTCAAGAATGTCTTGTCTTCCCCAACAAATATCTTGCAAATCGTCAACAAGGAATCCTTTGATTAAGGTGCCATCAGACTCAAATTCATGCATGACATCACTAATTTCTTCTGCAGAAAAAGCAGAACCTGCGAGTCTTTCAACCTGCTTGAGAGATATCACTGGATATTCACTAACTAGCCCCCTAATATATTCCGACTTGACTTCCCACAAATCCGAATCAGTATTCGCACTTACTGTTTTGAAGCCACCTCTGTAATCTTGTATAAGGTGTCCACTGCGAACAAGAGGAGATATTAATTTTCTAAATTCTGCCCTTTTCATCGCATGCCTCTCCATAAAAATTACAGGATCATGATGTTCTCTGAAGAATTGAAGAATTCCTTCATCTTCTTCATTAGCCTGTAAATTACGAATAGTAAGTAAATTTTCGAAATGGGACTGTTTTCCCCAAACTAAATGACCACGTAAATTTGTACCCTGAGCTAATTGATGGGCGGCAGCCATAGCCTTCAAATTCACTCTAAACATCTCACAACGACCTCGTAGTGCAAAATCATCCCTTAACTCATCCATCTTTTCTAGAGCTAAAGTCTCATTCTCATGTCTTGAATTCTGATGCATTTGATGGTGATAAAATAGCATCCTATTAACTTCCTTCCTGGATCTTGGTTCAACCACTCCACCTCGAATATATCTTTCACCATCACCCATGGATATGAAACCTAAGTCAGACAATATTTTCTGTATGTTTTCATCACAATCATGCACAGGGATGGAATTGAAAGCATGTAAAACAGAAACATCGACTAAACGATCACGGTAATTCTCCAGTAATTTATCAAATGTATCTTTGAACTCATCTAAATAAGAGTGAGGGATGTGGATATCTTTTATTTCGAGATAGTCATTAACCACAAACATTAGTATTCTTCCAATAGGATCAACTCCTTTGAATACAGGATGATACCATCCTTGTTTTAGAATAAGGCGAACTTCTTGAATGAAACGACTACAAAATGGATCAGATTGAGAAAGAATCCTCATTTCTCTGTCTTCCACTACTGGTTGAAGTAAAAGTTCGGCATCTTCTTGTGAAGCATAATAATCAGTAGGATCAGGTTGCAGAGCAACAATTCTTCTAATTTTCTTTGATTCATCAAGTTCTCGAAGAACCTCGGCCAATTCTTCAACTGGCCTACTGACAAAAAATCTGAGGGTATGTAATCTAACAGGCCCTATTGCTTCAATTAATTTCTTGACTGAAGTTGAAAAATCTAGAGGTTCGACAACTCCATGGATTTTATGAAAAACTGCGAGAGAACGTTTTCTATTGGGTAATACTAGATACTGTTTGGCTACAATTAATTGACGCTCAAGATTATTCAATGCACTCTTGAGGCTTCTTTGAATGTGGGCATTCTCCTTGCCCTTAGGATAACCATCGAATAATTCTGCTCTAGACAGACCGCTAGGTGGAATCTTATCCAATAATTCTTGCTCTAAATTACCAATCCAAGGTTCACTTCGGA